>Ga0209709_10000552_pt1 | contig 35977 bp, 27 predicted proteins | sample ArcticOcean_MG_C_2_FD_187435 | JGI IMG/M metagenome (GOLD analysis project Ga0209709, IMG submission 187435) | Marine microbial communities from western Arctic Ocean - ArcticOcean_MG_CB4_136 (SPAdes) (version 2) | ecosystem: Environmental > Aquatic > Marine > Oceanic | place: Arctic Ocean... | reverse complement strand
GGGCAATCTGAACCAGACCACATTGAATCATTTCGTATTTCTAATGACCAACTAACTCCTGCTGCATTGGTCCACCAATGCTCTGTGCCATCATAAGTAATAGTTACATTATGCCAATTATTTTCTCACCTCTTATTTTCGGTAGTTTTAGAAAGAAATCCTATCTATTTCAAATGTACAGATGCCTTCAATATGTTTTGTATTAGAATTACTTTTTTTATCTCCTGTAAAATGAAATAAATAACTATCCGAGATGTTTGTGAACATTAGGGTATTGATATCTGCAATCGGATTAGCTCTAAACCTGCTCCAATCCTCAAAGTTTTTAGTTTTTGCAACCCCCATTTTCCATTGCCCGCCCAGATTTACTGAATAACCGTGATAAAGCATATAATACTCATCATTTATTTTTAATAAATCATCAGGAACTACTCCAGATTCATCCCATGAGTAAATTGATCCATTAGTAAATACTGGAGTATTATTTTCATTTATGCGAGTCCAATTATAACCATCATAAGAATATGCTAGCCCTATATTGCCTCTATGGGACATTCCCCTACCTTCATAGAGCATATACCATGTTCCATTACCTTCAATCCAGGCCACTGGTGAACTAACATCTTGATTTTCCCAACCATTAGGAGTCCCCCCAGATGTTATATCAAATATATCTCCATCATCTATCCAAATTAATCCATCCGTTGAGTGATATTTTCTAATATTCCTAAAAGGTAAATCTAGTTTATCTTCTGCAAATAAATGATAAACTCCATTTTCATATATTACATATGGATCTTCTAGAGGTCTATTTATGATAAATTCTTCATGCTTCAACCATTCAACGCCATTTGACGAGTAAGAATGTCCGATATAGGTTTGATTACCAATATATGCATGCCCCGAATATACTGTATAATACATCTCATATGTCAATATTCCATCTTTTTCTATAGTTATGATATTTCCTATTTCTCTAAAGTTTGTATCAAAATCATTTTCTGTACCATTCAATATTATTGTATTGGAACATGGTATTATTTGCTCATAAATTTCCATTATTCCAGTAACTTCTACTTCCAAATTTATACTTTCATCAGATTTGTTCGATCCAAGGCAACCTTGTAATGGTGGCACCATTATTACAAAAATTAGTATGATTGCCAGTTTTTTTTTAATTACGGACATAAAATCTACTCCCTATTTATCCGATTATTAATTTATTACTATTTCTAACACTTTTATTTTTATTAAAATTACTCCCGAAAGAACAACCTACGGTATATCTTTATTATTTGAAATTATTTAACCTCTCTTACAATATGTAGAGGATATGGTATTTTTTATGTCTATTCCCTAATCGAAATAATCATTTTTTAGAGAAATATTTAGTAAATTATATTCTCAATATCTCTAAGGCCAGATTTAAACCATTGACTACCCTCAGTTAGGTATGGGCCTAAGTATCCTATCAGAACAAGAAACGCAAGATTTAGATGAATATTTACGTAATTCATTATCGAGTGCGGATGAATCAATACTCAAACTTGCAAATGCACGTTTAATCAAAATGGGCGAAACTGATAGTGGTTTATTCAATTATTATACAACAAAATTACGAAGTAACTGTCTTTTCGATCACTATGACATCTCTGTAGCAGATTATATTTCTAAAAATTATAATCCCGATACAAAAATATTGGAAATAGCCGCTGGATGCGGAGCAGTCAGTTTTGGCCTTGAGAAATTTGGATTTACAAATATTGAATTTTCTGAATTTGATCATCGTAGAGGGGAACTTTGTAAATACATTAAGAAGTCTCTTAATTCTAATATGGCTTTACACTTATGTGATTACAGAACCATTAATCTCCAAGAATATGATGTTATATGGACTATTAATGCTGTTAGTAGTGCCATTGGAGTACAGGACTATGAATTACTAAGGCAAACCATCCTCAGCGGCTCTGATGTTATATTGAGATATGCATATTATGGAGACGAAGGGAATGCCAGAGGCATCAAAATCTTTGAGAAATTAGATTCTGATCCAGGCATAAGTTCAGAGCCGATAGCAGTCCACTATGGAAATGAAAGGGGCATAATTCGATATTTTGCTAATTAAAGTCACAAAATAATTAAATTAATGTAAAATGTGTGTTGAGAAATATATAGTAAATTATATTCTCAGTACCTCTAAAAAGACTAAATTTAAATTCTTTCATCTAACATGGGGATTATGTGGTACTCCCACAACCATTCTCCTACAGAACCAATCATTTCTTTGGAGTAATGGTGCATATCTTTACCTCCATTTTCCATCAATATATCTTGTGGAATTTTTTCAAGAATTGCTGTAGGATTAAATACTCTTACGCCGAGTTCCGATGCAATTTCTTCTATCGCAGCGATACCCCCAATTCTTCTGGCCATGAAATCTCCACTACCATTTAATCTAGTATTAATGTGAGTTACCAACAATATCTTATCCTTTCTGGCAAAAAGATTAATGATAGATCTAATGGAATTCTTAATATCCTCTTTTATCATTATTTTAAATGTCATTTTATTAAATATATTCTCTTCAATTTCATTAAGTCCGTCTGGAGTTTCTTCCGCGATATTTCTTACTCGTTTCCCAATGCTTTCATTTCTGTTTATCCCATTCCACCATTTTTTCCTAACTTCATCATTTCCTATGAATTTGCTAATTATCCTATCTCTCTGAAGGAATTCACCTTCTAACTCTAGTTCCTTGGTAGAGGAAACTTCAATTACAATTATATCAGCTTCGTTAAAATCAAATCCCTGAGGGACTTTCGAGATATCTGAATCGCTAATAAACTCAAATAAATCTGGCACATACTCACTCTCATTTCGGAGCACAGAAATCTTTTTTCTTATTTCTCCGGGGGACTGCACATAAAAATTTAAACCACCTGTATGAATACTTATTACTCCCCTGTCTCCTAAATCTTCAATAGGTTTATGGACTCTGCATGTCCCAATTACGGCTATTTTTGGTAGATCGTCATTCATCTCTTTCACCACTCAGATTAAACATTCCTCTACTCACTTTAGAGGGAGGATTAGCGCCTCATACATCTCCTATTTAACACTGTAATCCGTTTTTCGAATAAGTATATAATATCATTTTATTATAATTTTCCGAAAAAGGCCATATTTAAAGTATTGATTACCGTCAGTTAGACATGGGCCTAAGTATCCTATCAGAACAAGAAACGCAAGATTTAGATGAATATTTACGTAATTCATTATCGAGTGCGAATGAATCAATACTCAAACTTGCAAATGCACGTTTGATCGAAATGGGGGAATACGAAAGTGGTTTATGGAATTATTATGTAACAAAATTACGAAGTAACTGTCTTTTCGATCACTATGACATCTCTGTAGCAGATTATATTTCTAAAAATTATAATCCCGATACAAAAATATTGGAAATAGCCGCTGGATGCGGAGCAGTCAGTTTTGGCCTTGAGAAATTTGGATTTACAAATATTGAATTTTCTGAATTTGATCATCGTAGAGGGGAACTTTGTAAATACATTAAGAAGTCTCTTAATTCTAATATGGCTTTACACTTATGTGATTACAGAACCATTAATCTCCAAGAATATGATGTTATATGGACTATTAATGCTGCGACGTCTGCCATTGGAGTACAGGACTATGAATTACTAAGGCAAACCATCCTCAACGGCTCTGATGTTATATTGAGATATGCATATTATGGAGACGAAGGGAATGGCAGAGGCATCAAAATCTTTGAGAAATTAGATTCTGATCCAGGCATAAGTTCAGAGCCGATAGCAGTCCACTATGGAAATGAAAGGGGCATAATTCGATATTTTGCTAATTAAAGTCACAAAATTATTTATTCATTCTATGGTTTAACCATTCTGCTAAATCTTCCTTTATATCGTCTCTTCTAAGGGCGTGATCTATTTGTGACTTTAACCAAATCAAAGGATTACCACTGTCATAAAGGGAGAAATTATCAAATTTAACTCCATTCAATCCATTATTTCTAATAAAATGCTCAAGTATGGCTATTGATTGTAATTCTCCATATTCTTCTAAAGGGTATTTGTTTATGACTTCTGAAGTATTATCGGGGAAAAGGTACCTTCCACATAAGATATAATTACTTGGAATTTCATCATATTTTGGTTTCTCTATTATGCCTCTGATCATTCCACCTTCTAAGTCAACAACTCCATATTTTTCTATATCTTTATTCATAATCTTAAAGATTCCCGCGCAAGGCAAACCTGTCTTCTCATATTTTTCAATCATATTCTTACATGCATTGGAAGCATTTTTAGGCCCCAAATTAACTGGATCGATATGGGAATCAATTAGTAAATTATCTCCTAGAAGAACTACAAATGCCCCATTAATGTCGTGAGCTGCTAATGCGATTGCATCTCCAACGCCCCCGGGGTTCTTTTGCTCATGCAATACCAATTCTATATTTTCTGGTATTGCGTATGTCGCGTGCGGAGGGAGATCTATACGATCTTTCTCACCATATATCCTATCTCTATCGAAGAATATATTTTTGAAAATTTCATATTTATTAGTGGAAAAGACAATATGGATTCTTTCTACTCCTCCATTGCACGCTTCCCATATTAGGTGATTTAATATCGGCGTATCTACAAGGGGCAAAGTTTCCTTGGCAGCATACAAACTAGCGGGAAGCATCCTCGTCCCTCTTCCTCCAGCAAGTATAATTGCATCCCTGACCTTATTCACGCATTGCCGCTATGCACATTGGGCTTTCAATCAAACGGACATTTGGGTACTAAAATAAAAACCTCTCCCCTGTCGGATAAGACGATGTCGCATACAACAATCATTGTCCCTGCTAAGGATGAAGAGATTGGACTCAAATTTTTATTAGCTAATTATAAAGAATCTAGGTTTTTTGATAATCCAGATATTTCCTTCATATTTGTCATAGATGGCCGCACCAGTGATCTTTCTAAAAATGTAGCAAGTAAATTTTCTGATCGCGTAATAGATCAAAAAGAAACACACGGCAAGGGTTCCGCTATCCGGCAAGCAGTGGACATTTGGAAGGAGAATAAGACCCGTTTCGTAATTTTCTTGGATGCTGATGGCTCTTATTCATTCAATGAAGTGGAAAAAATAATTTCTGCATTAGAAGATGGTTCGGATGTAGTCTCCGGTTCCCGCTTTTTATCGGGAAATTGGAAACCAAAGGGGATGAGTATGATGCATATTTTTGGAAATAGAATGCTTTCCATAATTTCAAGTATCAAGAATAGGCGAAAAATATCAGATCTATGTACTGGTCTCTGGGGATTTAATTCTAAGGCCATGGATGTAATAGATTTACAATCCGAAGGTTTCGACTTGGAGGCCGAAATAGCCGGAAAATCTAGAAAACATGGATTATCACACCAAGAAATTCCCGTTATTTGGAGTGATAGAAAAGGAGGATCTAGTAAGCTTAGATCTTTTAGAGATGGATTTATTATACTTTTGAGAATAATTAAAACTTAATTAAATATTATTACAAAACCATCCCTTTATACTCAAATTAGGCTCAATCATAGATTTAGGAATTATTATTGTTCCTGGGTTGCTGACTACATTACATCCAAGCTCTGCTTTATCTCCAATTAGTGCACCAAATTTCCTTAAATCCGTATCAATTCTAGTTCCATCTTGAAGAGTAATTAATATATTCCGCCTATCATTTCTAACATTAGATATCTTTGTTCCTGCACCAAGATTTACATCAAAGCCTAAAATTGAATCTCCAACATAATTAAAATGAGGTGCTTTAGATCTAGGCAATAGGATTGAATTTTTAATTTCGGTAGCATGCCCTACTACTGCTCCCTCACATATCCAACTTCCTTCTCTCAAATATGCACCATGCCTAACCTCTGCTCTTGGCCCTATATATGCGGGCCCCTCGATTCTTACATATTGACCTATTTTTGATTCCGGATGCATGTATACTGGACCATTACTGATATCTATTGTGACATTATCATGAATTTTATTTACAAAATCTAATTCTTTAATTAAATTATTCAGTTGTGAAACCAAACAATATTTTCCATTTGACGACAATATACTCCAGGGGGCATTTTTTTCTGGCCATTCAGGTAAAAAATACGCCCCCTCATCTTCAAAAAGTGCAGGAAATATCAAATCTAATACTGTCATAATCATTCCGAGTAGCACTAAATGCATAATCCTTTTCTATTTACTTTTTGAATCATTTTATATCATATATAAATTATATTATTCTTTGTTATTTCCTCTACTAATTTATATGTCAACCACCCGGCCGTACAAACAATGTGCGGCATTTATGGTTGCATCGGTTCTAATGCCGCTGATCAGGTATTGGAAGGATTAAGGAAATTAGAATACAGGGGCTATGACTCTGCAGGGCTAGCAGCTATTTTCCCTAAGCATAAAGGCCCTGTAAGGACTGAAAGAACGGTTGGATATGTCTCTGATTTGGTTTCTAAGGCCAATGGGAGATTCAAAGGTGCAAAAATCTCAATTGGTCATACTAGGTGGGCCACACATGGTAAAATATCTGATATTAATGCTCATCCACACAGTAGTGAGGATGGAAATATCACCATAGTCCACAACGGAATTATAGAGAATGCCATGGAACTCTCAAATAAGGTATCAGATTTGGGTTATAATTTAGGCTCAGAGACAGATACTGAAGTCTTTGTACACCTATTGGATTATGAATTAAAAAATCAGACAGGCAAAAAAGACCATCTTGGTGCTTTTTGTAATGTAGTCTCCCAGTTACAAGGTTCATGGGCTATTGCAGCTATAATTAAAGGACTAGATGGAATTTTAGTTTCCAAGTATGGGGCCCCTCTCGTAATTGGCAGAGGTGTAAATAATATTTCCGTCTCATCCGATGCTCAACCTTTCTTTGGGGCATGCTCTGAAATAGCATATATTGAAGATGGTGATAACTTTTTACTAACTAAAAAAGGAATATCCTCCCCAGATGATACTCCTATACCTATTTTCCAACTTCTTGAAGGAGTGTACGATGAACAAAACTCTGGCCCCTTCCCTCATATGATGCTGAAGGAAATCTATGATCAACCAACATCTCTCTCCAATGCATTGAGTGGAAGAATAAGCCCAGATGGCCTCAATGCCATGTTATCGGGATTCACACTCACTCCTTCTGAAATGAAGAAATTAGATAGAATTAATTTAGTTGCATGCGGTACTGCATATTATGCATCAGAAATCATTTCATCATATATTAGAAAATATTCTGATGTCCGTTCTGAGGCATTTCTCTCTAGTGAGTTTCCTGCAAAATCAGTATGTTCTCCAAAAACACTAACTATAGGAATTTCTCAATCGGGAGAGACCAAAGATACTCTAGATGCTCTGATGGAGGCTAAGAAGTATGGGAGCAATATCGGTGCAATGTGCAATGTTATCGGCTCAACTATTTCCAGATATGCTGGAAATGGCGCATATCTTTATGCAGGTTCTGAATATGCCGTCGCATCAACTAAAGTCTTCACTAATATGATTGCAGTAGGTCTTTTATTTTCTCTAACAATATCTGAAATCTGTGAAAATAAAAAGAAGTTAATTGTTAATGAACTTCGTAAATTACCCAATCTAATTTCCAAGCAATTAATGGACATGGATTCTAAATTCAATGAAGCAATAGATCTCATTCTCAATTCATCTTGCCCTATTTTCATTGGCAGAGGAGGTTTTTCTTCCTACCTTGCAAAAGAGGGCGCATTAAAGATGATGGAAATATCATATATTCCTTGCCTATCACTTCCAGGGGGGGAATTGAAACATGGAACAATTGCTTTAATTGAAAACGGCTCCCCAGTAATTGCAATAGCTCCCGCGGATTCAAAGTTAACACTCATGGAGTCAAGTATAAGGCAATGTAAAAGTAGGGGTGCCAAAATTATATTAATTACGGATAGCAAAGGTCCTATTACTAAATTTGCAGACATTGTCATTCAAACCTATCCAACACACGAAGATCTTTATCCATTCCTAAATATCATACCTCTTCAGTTATTGGCATACTATGTTGGTACTGCAAAAGGCGTTAATGTTGATAGGCCTAGGAATTTAGCCAAATCAGTTACTGTAACATGATTTCATTCATTTTTAGTTAGTTTATTATATAATTTTTCCCATTTTTTCCTATTCACCTCAGGATTAAATCTTTCAGACTGTTTTTTAATTTCTTCATAGATACGCAAGTATTCTCTTTCCTTACTTAAGAACAAGATCCTTTCCCCCCATTCCTCTGGTTTATCCAGTGGAAGTATCAATTCTTGAATGCCAACCGTCTCTGCAGAAGCAGAGGATACTAGGCAAGGAAGTCCATTAATCATGGATTCTATCACGGACATAGAAGATCCTTCAAATTCACTTGGTAATATCAAAAAGTCAGATTCTGATATTAAAATATCCTTCTCTTCATCAGAGACCCAATCAATAGTATTTAGATTCTTCAATTCTTTACCAATATTTGAGATATTTTCACCTGTCATTGTCATTTCCACATCAGCACCTTTGGATATTAGATATCTCAATATATCTACTGCAAATAAATGCCCCTTCCCTTTACTATTTCTGGCAATCATCAATATTTTCAATTTAGACTTCGGAGGTTGTTTTATTCTTCTCTTCTTTTCATCTGCATAATTATTTATTATACTACAATTTTGTGGAATCCATTTATTCAGGGAGTCCAACCAACGTTCTTCAAGAACAACTGTTTCACATCTATCCTGCCGTAATGCTTTACGAACTGATGCACCAGGAATTCCGAAATAACCTGAACAAAATTCTTGAAACCTCCCTGAATGAATATGTACTAGAATCGGTATCGAATTCCTTCTACATATCCTCATTAAACTAACCTTTCTCCACCAACTCATGGAATGAGTCACATGTATGTGGGCCACATCTATCCCATTCTCTTCAATTATTCTTCTAAGCTCTATTCTTGCAGATCTCCATTTCCGTATCTTTTCCCAAAGAGATGCATCAGAATGTGTTGTAATAAATCCTGCTTCCCAATTATTAGGGGGCTTTAAGATCATAGTTTTCATTACTGCCGCCATCCCTCCTTGACTGTCCATTGGGCCTAAGTGAATCACTCTATGCATACTCTTCTAGCCGAACCGACCATATGCTTACACATCATAGTAGCGTATAATGGAAGACTATCGGGTGGTTTTTTCCTTAGGTATTTTATTATCTTTAATTGCGATTTCCGTACCTGGTATGAACTATCTAAAATTGAGAGAAATAGCATCTTCGATACCCTCTCCCTCATTACATGCAGACTACCCTCATTTGACCATCTTACTCCCTGTGAAGAATGAATCTCTAGTAATTAAGCAAAAATTAGAAGAAATATCTGAAATGAACTATCAAAAATCAAAAATATCTATATTATTGATAGATTCTAAATCAGAAGATAATACAGTAAAAATAGCTAATAAATATCTTACTGAGAATGAAGATATTGTAGATTGGAAAATCGAAGTATTACAGAGACCTGGAAAATCTGCAGCAGTAAATCACGCCCTCGATATTATGGATACTGAATTCTTTGTTATGATGGATACAGAAGCAATGCTACAAAAGAATTCTCTAGAATTAATTATGAGGTGGTTTCAAAACTCAGAAATAGGCGCTGTTTGTGGAATGTCAGAAGTTAATCATAAAATCTCTGATTATTCTTATCGTAGTAGATTTAATATTATGAGAATCGGAGAATCAGTAATTGATTCTACGCCCATTTTTGAAGGTTCAATTTGTGCTTTTAGGGTTTCGTCTTTAAAATCCAAGACCATCAATCCCGGGATAAATGCCGATGATTCCCAATTGGCAATTATTGTACGGCGCAACGGATTCAAGGCGCTTATGGATCCTGAAGTAAGATTCTCTGAATCAAACTCACAGACAAAAAATATGGCATTGTCTAGAAAAGTCAGGAGAGCCCAAGGACTCAGTAGAGTTTTGTGGATGAATAGAGATATCTGTGCCTCAAAGGAAGGAAAATATTCAAGAATATTTATGCATCAATTATATTTTTATCTCTTCTTCCCTTGGATATTATTTTTTTCTAATCTGTGCATAATATTATCTATTTCTCTTCAATCATTTAATTATTATGGATACGAACCAATGACATTACTATATTTATTTCCTTTATTTTTAGCATTTAGGTATTATAATCCATTTGCTAGTTTTTATCAAGGAATATATGTTCTTCTCAAGTCTCACATTCTTTTATTATTCGGTAAGAAATTAAATATATGGGATACAGATCAAGAATTACGTCAATCAATCAATGATCGACGCAATAATTCATATTAAGAAAGTATTATCGTAATTAACCAATCCAGTAAATTAGTTTTTCTTCCAATCTAGAAGATATATTATTCCAATCTAATTGCAGAGAATCTACTCTAGCAACATCTGATATTTCTCCCCATTCTCCACTCTCCAATATTCCCTCCAATCGCTCTAGACATCTCATACTCCAGGGACTCTCATCCGAGAGAATACTCCACCTTCCTTCATTCAATTTATTTCCCCGGTGCTCTGGACCAATTACTAAAAGTCCAGCAGCAGCATATTCTGCTAATTTAATGGGACTTGCTATCCGCCATATTGGCATATCTGGCATCGGCATAATTCCAACATGTGATTTTTCTAATATATTCCATACTTCTTCTCTTGGAATTTTACCTAAAACTTCTAAATCATCCCGATAAATTGACAATTTTTTAAATTCACGAACATAGTCTCCTGCCCCTATAACTGTCAACTTACTCCTAATTGATAATTTTTTAGAATCATCCAATAATCTGATCATTTCATCTATTCCTCTATTTTTATCTACTCTTCCTGCATAAACAAAATTTAACTTTTCTTCAGGTATTTTTTTATTTTTAGAGAAGTATCCTGTATTAGTACCTGCAGGAACTACTATTAAATCCATCTTTATTCCTACTTTACTTTCAATATATTTTTTATGTCCCGGTGAAACTACTATCCCTCCCTTTGCATTTTTAGAAGCAAATTTCCAAGCCCGTTTCCATGATATTTTCTGAATTTTCGATAGTAAACCTCGATATGCAGGAGGTCCTCTGTCAATTATGCACCAAGGTATTTTTACCGCCTTGAGTACCGGAGCAAGAGAATTAATAAATCTCCAATCTACTAGCATCATATCTATTTGAGACAATATTCTTCTTTGCGATTGAATAATTCGTTTAGCATCTCTACCTCCGGACCAAGTCTCAAGACCCTTGATATCTATTCTTTTCAATAGTGTATGTTTCCAAAATGAATCATTCTTTTTACTATCTGGACTAATTAGATGAATTTTATTTCCATGTTTTGCAAGTCCATTCGCTAATCCCAATTCAGTAGTACCTGCTAAATCCGATTCAATTCTCCTACCTGTGATCCATAAAATATGCAATATCTCGCCATCCTATTTGTTCACAATTGTTTGCTTTTCAATTTAAGCACAGATTCTATTCTCTATGTTGGGCCCTAAACTTCTACCTTATTTACTATTACTATCCGCCTATGTATTAATGAAGTCGAAAAACTCAAAAGTCACAATATCTATTGTTGGCCTTGGATATGTTGGCCTGCCAACCGCGTTGGCATTTCATGAATCAGGTTTCAATGTTTTTGGAATTGATGTATCTCCAAAAGTCTTAAAGTCACTTCAGTCAGGATTTTGTCACTTCGTAGACCAAAGTTCCGATTTCATTATTCCTATCGATAGTCCAAGATGGTCAGTAACAGATGACTTTAATGCCGCTATTTCTTCTTCAGATATAGTCCTTATTACTGTGCCCACGCCTGTAAATGAAGATAATACTCCAGATTTATCTTTCATTGAATCTGCATCAGAAAGTGTCATAAAATCAATTAATCGTAATTCTCGTACTATTGTGGTCCTTGAGAGTACAGTATATCCCGGCGTAACCAGAAGTATCTTGATGCCACTATGCGAGGAATTAGGCGTTAAAATAGGAGAACAATTAGTGGTTGCGTATTGTCCCGAGAGAGTTAGCCCAGGAGATGCCAATAGGGGCGTCAGCTCTGTTGCAAGAATAATTGGGTGTGATGATCCAGATGTGGGGGAATTATTGGCTGAGATATACTCTAATATTACTTCAGAGTCTTCAAATTATGTCGGAAAGATAGAAGTCGCAGAGGCTGCTAAATTAATAGAAAATACTCAGAGAGATATAGATTTAGCATTCGTTAATGAATTATCTTTAATTCTCCCTTTGATGGGCCTAGATACTGAAGAAGTACTGTCTGCAGCAGCATCCAAATGGAATTTTCACCGCCATACAGCAGGTATAGGAATAGGGGGCCATTGCATCCCCGTGGATCCATATTATTACATTTCTTTATCGGAGAAATTAGGCCATCCTTCGAAAATTAGTCCTATTGCAAGAGACATAAATGAGGGAATGCCAAAGTCGGCATTTAACCAAATAAAAGAAATATTAGGTAATGATGATTTATCCGATATGAAGTTACTAATTTTGGGATATTCTTACAAACCAGAAACCGGCGACCTTAGGGAAACTCCTGTAAAATATTTGAGTAAATTCTTATCAGATAGTGGTGCTGATATTTACGTATGGGATCCGTACATAGATATTCAAAATTTACCTATCTGGATTAATCCTTTGGAAGGCCCATTTAGTGAATCTGACTTCGACATGGTCATTCTAGCTACTGCCCATGATGTCTGTATCAATCTAGAATGGAATTTATTGGCTAGTAATTGCCGCAAACCAATACTATTTGATGGCAGACGCGCACTTGATGCCAACTCTTTAAGGTCACTAGGATGGGAATATTATGGTATTGGATATCCAATATAAAGCCATATGTAAGTTTCTTAATTTGACACATTTGCCAAAATCTTATATCTACATGGTATTTCACAGCAATCAGTATGTCAGATTTAAACCAACTTCTTTCAATCCCTCCCTCTTTTGCAAAACAAGCATTAAAACTCGGATGGAATACATTAAACTTTAAAGTGACTGGAACTAGTGTTTATTTGACGCAAGATAACTTTCGATTATCCTATCAAAAGGTCAATGATTCAAAATTTTGGAAACTAGAATGTTACTCGCCATCAGGGGGATGGCATGATATCCACCTGATGATTCATCCTGGTACAAGTAGATTAGATTGGGTACTAAAGACTTCAAATCAGGTCATGCAATCATTTAGCGAAGGCCCACCACCAAAGAAGCCAGCCACTCGAAGTACCACTAAAAAGAAATAAAGAAATAAGTAAGGATTACGCTGTGAATCTTCAACTAAATATTATGGGAGATTAATTATGGATATAGGTGCATTAAAGTCCATATTATCTAGAAGAGGCATAAAATCAATATATTATTTTCATACAGACCATTGGGAACCCTGGAGCACTGAGGATAAAACACATTTTGACATAGAACATGTTGAAAGATTTATTCAACATCATGAGAGATTTAATCATAGTAAAAAATTAACTCTAAATTATAAAGTTGGATTTCCAAAGTATAAAGAATTAAATTCTAAAACAATGATGCATGAGAGAATGAGATTTGTTGAGGGAGACTATCTTGGATTCTTGGTCCCTCAAGAAGGAGAAAATGAAGATTCTCGGATTGAAATGATTCGCCAAGTTGAAGAGAAAACTAATCATGAACTACAAATTCACATACATCATGAAAGAATAACTTCTGGAGATTACTTTACATATTCTCCAGAAATCAGGGAATCTGAAGATGATTTATTTAAGAAAGATGAATTAAGACTCGACTTCTTCATTAAAATGCTTCTGAGCCAATTCGAGAAAGAGACTGGTAGAAAGCCAGAAAATTGGACGTTCGTGCATGGCCTATGGGCACTCAATGCTTCAGATACAAAAGTTTGTAATAACATCAATGAAATTGAAATACTAATGAAAAATGGCTGTATCGCCGATTTTTCCATGCCCTCAGGGAGATGGATTGTTGATTCCGATACAAGAACGCCATTCACATGCTTACCTGTAAGCGCTCCCAAAGGCTATGACTTCGCCGAGGCCGATAAAACTCCTTTAAATGAAAATATATCAGTACCAAACGATCGCCGCTTCCTGATATGGAATCAAGAAATACCTTACACATATAGCTCATTGGATTATTCTACAAAAGATGTCAGTAATGCCCTCAGAGATACTATCGGATTTCTTAAAATATGGTTTGAAAATGGATACTGCATTGATGGTAAACTATTCATTAAAACACACGGGCATTCAATGAATTCTAATTTTGATCCATTATTGGGAAACGAATTCCCTTTATGTTACCCAGATACAGTAAAAATATTCCAAATGATGGAAGATGTGTGTACAGATATGAGGATAGAACTGAATTATTCTACCGCTAATGAAGTTATAGAAGAATTATCTAAAATAGACAAAAATCTCAAATCCCATTTGGAAGATGGTGCAATAGTCAGAAGAAATGTGGCGAGTATTCGCCATTTTAACCGTAATTTTGTCCCAGATATGGAAACTCAAATCTCCCTTATTGTTGAAAATGAAGATTTATTCAATTTCTCATCGCTTGGAAGCTATTATGGAATCAGAAAAGAACGAAAAGCAATGTTTACTTTTATTGATGTCGAATTGGCCAAATATATTTCCCAAAAGTTTGATCCCGAAATTTTTTCTATTTTTGAAATGGGCCCCGGAATAGGCAACTCCCTAATCCTACTTTCAAATTTAGGTTTCGATTGCCAGGGTGTAGAAGCCCATATGCCGCGTTTTGAATATTCTCAAATATTACAAAACTCTCTTGTCAATGCAGGGAGCATGGATGTGCAGTATGGAATATTCCCACAAGTAGATATAAGGAAAAATAAAAATAAATTTAATAATGAAAAAGATATTCTAAGCAAAACTGTTAAACAACTAAAAGCAATATGCCGCAATCTAAAATTATCAGTTTCCGGCAAAAAATCAGAACTTATTGAGCGCATTGTAAAAAATCAACCTAGAGGTAAAGAAACGGTATTCATATGTACAAATATCATCTCTGGTGCAACCGCTAATAACCAAGATGCAATAATGAATGCCATGTCCGAACATAATCATATTATAATTGATTTAGGAAGTTTTGGAATCCCAAGAGTTGGCGCGGAGAGGGAAGATTTAATGAAGGAATTTAATAAATATGGGTTCAAACTTAAATCCTATGTATTAGGTGGAGACTATCACCTAAGGGACCGTAATATGATTGCTCATTTGTCCAAATAGGGCATTTTAACTCCCTTTCTTTCGACTGATCTAATGCTCCAATCGCGCCTCCCACTTTCTTCTACTTCCTCGGCAGTAATTTTTTCTACAATTTTAATTTTATTGCTTAATATTTCGTCAATAGTCAGAAATAATTTTTGTAACCCCTTTTTTATGGCTATTTTATCTCCTTTTTCCAATTTTTTAAATAATTTCAATCCTCCATTATCATTGTCACTATGACTTGCAATATATTTTAAATTAGGTGTAAAGTAAACTCCATTAAAAAATAAATAAGGGGCTATTTTTTCATCGCCATAGTCTCCTTTTTTAAGATATTCTTCACTGGGGTGATGTAGTTGCAAATTCGATAAATCATAACCAAGGGCTACCTCTCTCTTTATTGCAACTACGTATAGGGTAGCAGTAAATAACTCACTCAATGTGATGTGAGAATATTTTTTTCTTATTGCAGTGGTCATCTTATCAATGGCAACAGGAATCTCTTTCCAATCCTCTATTTCAAAAAAATTTTCTGTAACTATTCTCAAATCAGTCATTCGCATACGATTAAGATTAACGTCTTTATATCTATGATGCCTCACTTCTAGATGTTGCCAATCTATTACTTTCATATGCTCCTTACTATCTAAATTCAATTGAGCTGGATTTCTTGGTTGTTCATGATGACCTATCCATGAATAGTAATTAGAATGCGAGTAAAATAATATTCCATTCTTATCCAAAACTCCCCATATGCTCTCAAAAACTGTCTTAGTATCAGTTAGGTGCTCTGTCACAGCGCTTAGTATCGCAACCTGTGGTGAGAAAGTAAGTACTTCTTTTTCAAAATCTTCAAAGAACCCAGAATATAATTTAATTTGTGGAAATATCTTCATTATTTCATCTGCAGAATAAGGGAAAGCATGATAATTGGGTCTACCGTTTTCTTTATTGGCACTGTTATCTTTTACATGTTCTGAGCCAACCAGGGGATCAACTCCACAATAAGACTCAGCACCAAGTGCAATAAGAACCACGGAATAAGGGCCACCCCCCATTCCAACATCTAATACTCTTTTATTTTTGTATAGCGCAGATAACCCAATTATACTGCCTTTGAAATAGCCCCATTCTCTTGCTACTTTTATTATTTCTTTCTGTTTGTGGGTTAATTTAACCATTTACTATCACTCCTATAATCAATTGCCTCTATTTCCTATCTTCTATATCTACTTCTGAAACGGCATTAATGATGCCAGTACCCCAATCTCCTGCCCACCAATAACCAGTCCTTCTTTCCATATCCAGGTCTTCTATATCATATACTTTTACGCCATCCCGGCCGGCCATGAAATACTGATCTCCACTAACATTATAGAAACGATACCACATCATAGAACCAGGGCTTTCAATAAATATCCCTTCTTCAATATCATACTTCTCCCCCCATATCATATTTTCTTCATACCAGTTGACTGCACCCCACGTAGAATTTATTATTTCTTCGTTTCTATCAGGCCAATTTAGTAGTATTGCTACAACTCCTGCTGATTCTCTCCCTACCTTTGACACTAATTCGTAAGGTCTTCCCGGCATAGGAGAATATGTCTCAGGATCATGTTGTTGACACCATATTGTAAGTTCGCCGCCATCCTTAATTTGGGATTTCAGTACATAATCTATACCCTTATTCAATGCTAATTCCAATCTTACCATATCTAAATTATCAGTGATATTTGATTCAAATTCCTCTCTATTTTCGATCATATCCCAGATTAGTAGAATAACTCTTGGCATTGTATCATCATTGAATGTAACTAAATTTGAGTAATTCACTCCATTGCCAATTCGCTCTGGATATACTTGCGGCCATCCTCCTGAGGGATATTGCGATTCTAGAATAAAATCCATGCCTTTACTTACGGATTCTAAAAATATTGAACGATTATTTTCATTTTCAGAGTCTAGATAAAGCCCTGCAAGGAGTCTAATTTGCCATGTTGTAGCATTATTATCAAAAGTACCTAGATATGCACCGCTGGTGTAATTATAATAAGAAGATAGAGGGGAATTATTATCCCAAGGGGCCTTGTATATTTCTGGATTACCTTTACCCCATCCTCCATTTTCCATTTGCCAAGACGTCACATTAATTCCAAAACTCTCTTCATTTCCTATTTCGAAACCTTTCAAATCATCATTTTCTCTCAAAAAATCTAATAGATGGCTAAAATCTAATTTTTCAGTATCTTCTGAATTAGATATTATACAACCAGGTAAAACTGATGAAAGAAGTATTAGAGTCACAGTAGAGATACTGATCCAAACCCTCTCCTTCATACCTTACACCGTCAGTCCCAATACTTTTCAACATTTATTATGGTCCATTGTTTACTATTCTCATTTCTATTCACTTTAGATATGTTTTCTTCCACAATAATCCTACTACGTTTGTTAGTATCGATAAATTCTTCTATTATGGTCAAATTCATAATTTCTATATCTTTCTGTATCTTTATCTTGTCTCCTTCTTCTAGCGATTTTAATATCTTCAATCCAGCAAAATTATTCTCTGTATGGCTACATATTCGTCCTTCTTCATCAAAAAATACCGAATGAATAGAACCATATCCTAGTATATTCTCATTACTAAAATCATTCTTTCTTAGATATTCTTCCGTCGGATGATATAGTGATAATGTATCCAAATCATAATTTCTTTCACGCTCTCTTTTTATTGCAGTTACATACAGAGTCGAAGTAAGTAATTCACTAAGAGATATATGGGAATATCTCTCTCTGATATCAGGTGTTAACCTTTCAAGTGCCATAATACGTCTCTTCCATTCAATTATATGAAAGAAATTATCCGTCATAATTCGCAAGTCTATCATCCTCATCCTGTTTAAATTGGGATCATTATATCTGTGATGTGTTGATTCTAGATGCTTCCAGTCAATTACTCTTCCATGATTCTCATTGTCTATTTCTATGTTTTTAGGATCCCTCGGTTCTTCATGATGTCCTATCCAAGAATAATAATTTGAATGTGTATAATGAATATACCCTCCAGGTTTCAGTACACTCCAAATTCCCATAAAAACCTCTTTAGGTTTGGCCAAGTGTTCAGTAACTGCTGCAACTATGGCTATATCAGGAGACTCTCTCGATATTTCTTCTAGATATTCTTCTAATATTCCTGAATATAATTCAATTTGAGGAAATATTTCCATTATTTCTTTGTTAGAATAAGGGAATTTATGGTATGCATCATAGTCCTTACTAACTTTAGATCTAAAATCTCTTACATGTTCGGTGCCGACTAAAGGATCAACTCCCATATATGAGGCTGCTCCAAGTGCCACAAACGCTACTGAATGAGGACCACCACCCATTCCTACATCTAAGATTCGTTTATCTTGAAATAAGTTCCTTCTAGATTTCACAGAGTCTTGAAAATAACCCCACTTTTTCACAACCTGTATTAATTCTTCTTGCTCGGATGTAAAAGTTACCATGCTCACAGCCATCCCTTACTTCTAATTATGAATGCTAACTTGAATTTCTTTTATAATATTATTTTATATCTTTATATTTCACAAGCTTGAAATTTGCGGCAAGGTGAAATAAAATAATCTTGGCGTAAGAGCATGTCTGATGGCGAAGATTCGGATTCATACACTTCAGTAAATGATTCTACTTCGGTTTCAGACAAATATAAGAGAGAAATGGGGAGGCTCAGATCATCCCCTACTTTCAGACTTAGCATATTATTTACCAGTATTTCTAAGAATCCATTTAGTATTTTGTGGTTACCTCTTAGCATCGTTAATTTACTCTTCACTATAGTCTCCGAAAGATTAGGGAAAAAACCCAGTTATACGGATAGCGAAGCATTTGAAACGAGTCAAAACAATAGAAATTGTATTGTTTTTTTTCCCACAAATGGGGTGGGTTTTGGGCATTTGACTAGGACTTTGGCCATAGCCCGCCGAATGAGATATATTGACCCTAGTCTGGAAATTGTTTTTTTTACGACCATGCCTGTATTACATATTCTTCAAGATGAAGGATTTCCCGCATATCATATACCTAATAGGGATAAATTCAATAAAATGGAAGCAAATGTATGGAATTCTATTTGCGAAGAATTAATTTCCAATATATTTACTGTCCATCGTCCAAAGGCCTTTGTCTTCGACGGGTCGTACCCTTATCGCGGCATGCTTAATGCGATTAAAAGAAGAGACGACATAGTAAGGGCATGGATTAGAAGAGGCTCATTTAAGGTGGGCGCATCTAGTGTCCCTTCAGATAGTTTTAATCACTTTGATTTATTAATAAGGCCGGGAGATAGTGTTGAGATAACGCCAAACGAGGTGGAAATACCAATTCCACTATTAATGTGCGATCCTGTAACACTTTTTGATAAGAATGAACTTAAAAGTCCAGAAATTCTTAGAAATAGATTAGGAATACCCCTTGATTCTACTGTTGCTTATCTACAATTAGGTGCAGGTAAGATAAATGATATCTTTTCCGATATCGCAATCACCATAGATGTCTTGAAAGAATTTGGAGTTTGGGTAGTCATTGGTGAATCTATGTTGGGAGATAGGATAGAGAATAGTGAATTTGATAATGTTCGCATAATACGCGATTACCCCAATTCTCAATACTTTGACTCATTTGATTTCGGAATTATATCTGGTGGCTATAATTCATTTCATGAAGCAATCAGCTTCCAACTCCCCTGTATTTGTATACCAAATAAGAAAACCGGTATCGATAATCAATATGCAAGAGCGGCTATTGCCGATGAATCAGGCTGTATGTTCATTATTGATGAGGTTACAAGGCCTAAGATGAAGATATTAGTATCTAAAATAGTAGAAGAAAACACCAGATCTAAGATGTCACATGCTTCTAAATCATTAAAGAAAGAGAATGGCGCCTCACAAATAGCCACTCATATTCTGGATTTATTCCCTAATTCAGTTGATTAATTCATTTAAATCCTCATGGATTTTCATATATGCTCTATCTTCTAACATTTCATGCATATTCCATTGTTTCATATTGTTAATCATATCTTGCCCCATTACATCTATGTGCTTTTCAATATTCATCTGTATTGACTGCAGATATTTGGGATATATGATTACAGAAGATTCACAATTCCAGTTTTCCAACCACCTTAATTTCATACCATCTCCTCTTACTCGTTTTTTCAGTATATTCATTATATTATGTTCTCCCGAATATCTTGAAGTTATGTATGTTAAGACATTTTCATGACTTATTGGAAAACCTCTAAGATAATGAACAACTTCCTTTATTTTAAATAGCCTATCAAGTTCATAATTTGTTATTTCTTCATTATTTATTGTTTTCTCTAGAAGATACTTTCTGAAACATTTCCAACAGTTCATACATGGTTTTTGCCACTTCCCTCTTATGCACGACTGCGATAATTTCCCCAAAGGGTGCCTACTAACTATGATACTTGTCCCAACTTCACTCAATCCTGCCACACACAAATTGAAAGGTATACCAGCAGATTTGAAAAGTTTGCCCCATAATTTGTTATGATTACTATTAATATAATCTCGATACTCTTTACCTCCAATCCCATATGCCGACTCCATTATTGTTCCAAAAGCTATACTATCTATCTTCTCCTTTTTAGCCATCAATATGGCAGGTGCAGAATTTGCAACATCTACTGGAAATCCTACTGGTTTACGTACATACTCTAAATCAGATAACATTTCGTGTACCGAATATCCAATTTTCTTTAATTCACTACATGTTCTCAGAGGCGCTTCTTTATTGTATAGGGATTTTCCCTTAATTTCCCTATTCAAGAAAAAACATATCGTTTCTGGAGGCATTATTGCAAGTGCTGCCATTGAATCTACCCCTCCACTAAATGCCAGTGCCGGTTTTGAATTCAGAGGTGAAGAATATGCTTTCAGAGTTTTATCAATCGGGCCAACCTGGAACCTAGTAATTACTTTCGTTGCCTCCTCAAATTCCTTTGAAATACCTATCGGCAACTCTAACTTACTTCTTGCAAAAGGGAAACATAGCATAATACATACTAATGCCAAATGATCAGGATGAATATCTTCTAACTTAATGCCTTCTGGTAATTCAAATTGACACGAATTATTTCCCATGCTGTATTTATCTGTAGGACTTATGACATCATCATCTTCAACTTCAAATTTTAAGACTAATTTACTAGGATTTTTCTCAATACGTACTCTCAAAAAATTCACCAGAACCATATTTTTTAATAAAATGATTTTACCGTTTCTTCTAAATTCGCTCTTGTATCCGAATTTGGCTTATATGATAAGTATTTCATTGCTAGAGAAATATCTGCCAAAGAGTCCCTTACATCACCCAATCTATCTCCTTCGTGAATGGCTTCTATTCTTCCAATATCTATATTTTTATTGTTATTATCTTGAGGCAGTCCACTCATGATATCTCTTATATATTCAAATAACCCATTAACCGAAAAACTATCTCCGCAGGCAATATTATATATCCTACCAAAAGAATTATTTTCCCTAGTTGTAAGTGCATTTATATTCGCTTGAACAGCATTTGAGATAAAAGTAAAATCCCTTGTTTGTTCTCCATCTCCAAAAATAATTGGTCTTTTTCCACTTTTTAGGGACATTATAAATTTTGGTATAACGGCTGCATAAACTCCTTCAGGATCCTGCCTTGGCCCAAATATATTGAAGTACCTTAAACCAATCATTTCCATTGCGTGTAATTCAGAAAAAACTCTTGAGTAAATCTCCGAAACACGCTTTGTTACTGCATAAGGAGATAATTGGCCACCAATATTCATTTCCTTCTTTGGAAGGTCTTTATTATCTCCATAGACCGAAGAACTAGATGCATAAACTACTCTTTTAATTCCTTTCTTTTGCGCTGCATGAAATATATTCAAAGTCCCATTCACATTATGGTGATTGGTAGTTACTGGATCCATTACAGATCTAGGCACTGATCCCAATGCAGCTTGATGATTTACTGCATCGCAACCTTCCATTGCAGACATGCATATATCTAAGTCAGTAATATCTCCTTCAATAAATGTAAATAAATTATTATTCATAAGATGCGAAATATTCTCTCTTTTCCCAGATATTAGATTATCTATACACACAACTTCAATATCCATTTTGATTAATTCATCGCAAATATGTGATCCAATGAATCCTGCTCCGCCAGTTACTAGAACTCTATTCATAGTACCGCCCACTTCATTCTCTTTGTTGGTATCGCTTATCATTTATGAGACTCTCTCATTTGATTCTGGTTATTTCATATATTTCAAGCATTTTATCATACATATTCTCAACACTAAATTTATTATAGGCATTTTTCTTTGATTCCAATTTAGCCCTATTTATCCATTTCTTATCGTCAATTGTTTCAATAATTAAATTACTTATATCTGCAATATTCTCCTCTTTTACTATTTTACCAGTAACTCCATCTATTATTGTTTCCTTTGAACCGCCTGCATCGGTTGAGATGACCGGTATTCCACTTCCTTGAGCTTCTATAATTACATTTGGTAAACCCTCAACTTTTGATGTAAGTAAAAATAAGTCCATTTTTTCAAGCCACGAATGGACATAATCAGTTTGTCCAACTGCATGAATTCTATCCTCGAATCCCCTTTCTTCTATATATTTCCTTATCGTATCTAGTAGCATACCTCCTCCAACTATTATAAAATGACATCTACTCCTCTGAGATAATACTTCTATTGCAACATCAATCCATAGCCATGGTCTTTTTTCTTCTACTATCCTAAATACAGAGCCTATTATTTCTTCACCCTCTTCAATTCCGTGATAATCCATCAATGCTTCGATTTCTTCTCTATTAGTTTGCTTTTTAATTAGATCAAAGTCTACTCCATTATGTATCACTGGAAATTGATTATCTTTAATTTCCAACCATTCACAGTAACTTTCACTTCCCCTATAACTATTATGCGCTAAGATAACATTTTTACATTTAAGAATAGTTTTATATCCATTTCTCATATATCTTCTTCCACGAATATGTAATGCTGTTTTTTTATCAGGTCTCATAGATCTAGCAAACAAAACTATTCTTGGAACTCCTGCTATCAGTGCAGCAATCGTCGCATCAATATTCATCCCATCTTGCCAAGAATGAACTATTGTTGGTTCCAGTTTCTTAAAATTGAAATGCAATGGACGTATTACTTTCAACATTCTCTCAGGTAAGAATTCTATAACATCATTATAATCTGTATCTATGGGAGCCTCATCTTCTTGCCTGATATATTCTGTCATTTCTTCTAATTCAATTCCTAATTTGACAACGTCTTCCTCATAAGTTCCAAATTTACCACCTGTGGTATCAAATTTATTGCAAAGTAGAGAGACTTTACGCCATTCTTTCCCTTTTACAAGTTGCTTTAAGCAATAATATACCTGTCTTTCTGCCCCACCTTTCCCTAATGATGATGAAACCATAGCAACACTACTATTGCCACTCCATTCTTTATTCACAGGCTTATTTAGCGATATTTCATATATCTTTTTGATTACAAACTCACTAATATATACATCGCTATTTCCTATGGAATCTTTTATTTCCACTTCATTTATATCCAATTTATTTAGAATTTCATACAATACTCCCATCTCATTATTGAATTCTTCTTCATCAATTGCACCAAGCCACTCTGCTTCTTTGAGTATCTGCCAATATTTTGTCAAATTATCACGTTTTTTATACTCTCTAGCCATATTTACTAAGAATAGTGGATCAACATTCTTATCCAGATTCTTTTTCATTCTATTTTCCATATCTGTATAGCCAAATTCTGTAGATAGAATTGTTGCAATTTTGTAACCTTCAAGAGTACCTCCATTCGCCCTTATTATTTCCTCTAGTATCTCTTCAATACTAGACCTACCATCAATACGTAGTGTTATGATAATTTTACGTTCCCACAAACTTATTTCTTCAGGATTAAATAGGCATTCTTGATTAATTAATTCCAACGCATCCTCAAATTTCCCTGCGCGCGTATATGTGTTCCCAAGACTCCTTTTTACTCTACTATCTCCTGGATTGATAGTAAGTGCACGAACTAAGTATTCTTCAGCCTTATAATCATCACCTAATGAATAATAAGTTCTTCCAAGGCCCAATAGAGCCTCTATGTCATTATCAATTTCTAATATCATATTCCATATTTCTATAGCATTCTCGTACTGCCTAGTGCGTCCAAATATTCTTGCATTATATATCAGAACTCTTCTATTTTCTGGATATCTAGTAAGGATATCTGCACATATCTCCAACCCTTCTTCATATTTTTCTAGATTGATACATTGACGTATTTTTGCAATCGTCGCCTCTAAATCACCTGGATTATTCTTGATAATTATGTCATAATGTTTTATCGATTCTTCTAAGTCACCATATATTCTCAAACATCTTGCTAAATATCTATGCCCATCTATATTACTCTCTTCTAAAATAAGTAATTTTTCACATTCTTTTATACATTCTCCATATTCTTTTTTACTATATCTGGTTTTTATCAGCAATACTCTAGATTCTAGTTCATCAGGATTTATTCTTATTCTTAATTTTAATAATTTACTAACTTCTTCATATTTTCTCCTACTGTAAAGTACTCTGATTCTTCTTATCTTCATATTATCTATAAAGTCAATCAAGTCAGATCCATTATTTATTAGATAATCTTCTTCATTAAGCCCAAGAATTTTACATGTTCTAATAATTTCACTCCTATCCATGCCATCTTGAATTACAATTTCATCATCATCATCATCATCATACCCTATTCCTCTAAGGTCACTCTCTATGATTTTTATTTCTCTAATATATTCAATTTCTTTTATTGTCTCTTCCGATTCATTATCGCGACTTTTCTTCTCTAAATATATTATCATATAAATTGAGAAAGTAGTAATGACATATAAACCTACTATGGCATAAAAGATTATTTCAACTGTTTCAATTAACATAAAATCATACCTATGTCAAATATTTATCATCTAAAAATGTTCTAACGCATCATTCTTTAGCAATATAATTGCCTATCGCTTCCTCTATATCTCCATCAAAAACAATCTTTCCATCGTCTACGACAATTCCTCTGTTACATAATTCCTTTGCCATGCCTAAAGAATGTGTAGATATCATTACAGTTCCTGCCTCTCGTATAAATTCCTTCATACGCACACTGGCCTTTTCTCTAAATTCAATATCTCCTACCCCCAAAGTCTCGTCAATTAAGAGAATTTCTGGCTTCAATGTAGTGATGAAACCAAAACCAACTTTCCCCCTCATTCCCGTTGAATAAGTTCCGAAATTTCTATCATATGCCTCACCTATATCTGCAAACTCTTCAACAGATTCTGAGAATGCATCAATATCTCCATCCTTAATGCCATATGCTTTTGCCAATTCTCTAACATTTTGCCTACCCGTCAGCAGAGGCAGAAAACCAGGATCAACACCTGCTAGTGTTATCACTCGCCCCCTCGTCATTATTTTACCATTTGATGGCTTTAATAATCCAGCAATAGCCCTTATCAGAGTAGACTTTCCAGAGCCATTCTTCCCCAATATGGCTATTATCTCTCCGGATTGCACATTCATTTCAATTCCCTTTAGTGCTTCAAAATGACTAATTTTCCCCCAAGGTGTTTTTGCTGTGCGAGAAAATATCTCATATTCTACAAATAGATTCTCTATTTTCAGTATCTCATTATTTAAGACCACGCTGTCAACTCCCACCTTTGTTTATCGATTTGCGTATATCCTCTATATGTGAATGTCATTAGAGAAATCATAAAAAAAGCAAATATTGACATATTCATTTCTAAGAATACACTATCAGTTTCTGCACAATATCTGGCCAATTCGACGAAATAAGAAAATGGATTTAATTCATTGAATTGATAATGTATCCCATCCGTTTGCCCCATCGGATATAATGCAGGACTCGCATAAAACATAAACCTAAAGAAATGTCTAATTGCAAAGTTAATATCAGGTATTCTATGAGCCAATTTAGCCATATTTAGGCCAACTCCCTCAAATAAAATTCCACAAATCTGAGTAATGATTATCACTCCAAGAATCCCATTTATCCCTACATCTAAGCCAAAAAATAGTATCAAACTCACTCCAGCCGCCTTAGTTAGTGTATCTATTACCCTATATTGTATCATTGGAATTACTAAATTCTTAGTCCTCACTCTTTCGCATTTAAGCCCTCCAGTGAAGTCTTTAACTGACCCAACTCCCGATCTAAAAGATTCTTCAACAACCTTGAATAGCACTATTCCTATGAATAATGCGATAGGTGATGTTCTACCTCTTATTACTGTGAATACAAATAAATAGATGACGGCTTCAACTATTGGATTAATTCCAATCCAAAGCACACCTAGTCTATTGGTTGCAGCCAACCTCCTAAATTTATTTTTTAGAATAAATCGCCTTCTGGATTTACCTAAAACCTCATATTCTTCCGAACTAACATCTATACACCTATCGGCAGTAATAATCCGCTCCATCTTTATTCCTACTTCATATCCCTTTAACTTATGATTCATCCATACTATCCTTACCATCAGTCTATAGGTTCATTATTCGCCTCTACGACAAAGATATATTATAACCATGACGTCTCAAAATCGCATGAGCCGATTATGAGGCGTACCTCTAGGCGTACAAGAAAATTCTACAAATCACATATCTGATATGTCTAGGTATGATGGAATTTATACTTTAGCCAAAGATAACAATGATTTCTGGCTAATATTTCTAAAAATAATATTGGATTGCAAAAACCACCTTCCATTAGTTTTCAAGAAGACTTCTCCTCATTTGGATCCCAACCTCAAGTAGTCTCCTATGATATCGGGAGCTGCCATATTATCTTAATTTTTAAGAAGCAAAATATGCTAGATTTGCATGTATCAGGTCTTCTACTTCACTTACTTTAATTCCCTTTCTCTTTGCATAATTTTCTACTTGATCACGCCCAATTCTACCTACTGAGAAATAATATGAATCCGGATGAGAAAAATAAAGACCACTAACACTTGCTGCTGGTATTATTGCATAATTTTCAGTTAATGACATCCCTATTTTATTTGATTTTAACATTTTAAATACCTTACCCAACTCACTGTGGTCGGGACAAGCTGGATATCCCAATGCAGGCCTTATACTACGATATTTTTCATTCAATATTTGCGTGAAACTAATCTCTTTAGAGTCAGGAAATCCCCATTCCTTTCTTACACGGGAATGTAGCCATTCAGCACTTGCTTCGGCCAACCTATCTGCTAATAATCTGACCATAATTGCATTATAATCATCTCCTTCTTTTTCAAATGTGTTTGCGAATATATCTGCTCCAATTCCTGCAGTTACGGAGAATAAGCCGATATTGTCGCTAATCTTACTCTCAATAGGTGCAATAAAATCAGATAAACAGCAATATGCCGAACCTCTTCTATCTATTTGTTGCCTTAACATATTAAATCTCGCTTCTTCATTTTCTCTTGACGCATCAGAATAAACAATAATATCGTCTCCTTCACTATTTGCAGGCCAAAAACCATATGATATATTTACTGTAAAGATATTTTCTTTTACAATCCTTCTCAATATCATTTGAGCATCTTCATATAATTCTTTAGCAGCTTCTCCATATCTCTCATCATCAAGTACTTTGGGATATCTTCTTGGTATATCCCAAGAAGTAAAGAAAAACGTCCAGTCAATATAATTTGTTAATTCTAAGAGAGGTACATTTTCAATTATTTTCGACCCTACGAATGGTATTTGCGGTATTTCCATACTATTCCAATCGGTATTAAATTTATTTTTTCGCACTTCCTCAAGAGGTATTGTTGGATTTTTACTAATTTCTCCATATTTATTCCTAATTACTTCCTGTTCATCTGCATTCTCCTTTTTGAATTTCCCAACTCTTGAACTATCAATTAATTTCCCTACGACATCCGAGACTCTAGATGCATCCTTAACATGAATAATGGGAAAACTATAGTCGATGGAGGCTATTTTAATGGCCGTATGTTGCTTACTAGTAGTCGCACCACCTATCAACAAAGGTATCTGTAGATTTCTTTTCTCCATTTCCTTGGCTACATATGTCATTTCTTTCAAAGAAGGAGTTATTAATCCGGATAAACCAACTACATCTGCTTTATGATGCTCTACAGCGGTCATTATTGACTCACATGAAACCATGACACCAAGATCGATAACTTCATAGTTATTGCAACCCAAAACAACTCCTACTATGTTTTTCCCTATGTCATGCACATCTCCTTTCACCGTAGCCATTACAATTGTCCCTCTATATCGTTTCTCTTGACCAATTGAATTCATATAAGGTTCTAAATAATTCACAGCCTTTTTCATAGTTCGAGCACTTTTAACAACTTGTGGTAAAAACATCTTCCCTGTTCCAAAGAGATCTCCTACTACACCCATCCCTTCCATTAATGGACCTTCTATGACTTCAAGTGGAGTGGCATATTCATTCCTAGCTTCTTCGGTATCTCCTTCTATGTAGTCATTTACCCCATGTATTAATGAATATTTCAACCTTTCTTGAACGCTTTCTTTCCTCCATTCCGATTCTTGAATAGTTTTTGAAATCATTGAATCCGTAGATTCAGATAATTTTATCATTCTCTCAGTTGCATCTTTTCTCTTATTGAATAATACATCTTCTACATGCTCCAGGAGGTCCTTCGGTATGTCTTCGTAAACTGTAAGTTGCCCTGCATTTACTATTCCCATATCTAATCCTGCATCTATTGCATGATACAAAAATACTGAGTGAAAGGCCTCTCTAATCGTGTCATTACCTCTAAATGAGAATGATAAATTACTAATTCCTCCGGATATCTTTGCATATGGGCATAGTTTTTTTATTTTTCTTATGGATTGAATAAAGTTAATTGCAAAATTATTATGTTCTTCTATCCCTGTTGCTACTGCTAAGATATTAGGATCAAAGATAATATCCATAGGGTCAAACTCAACCTTCTCGACCAATAGTAAGTATGCTCTATTACAAATCTCTACCTTCCTCTCAACAGTTTCTGCTTGTCCCTTTTCATCAAAAGCCATAACTACAATCGCGCCACCATGTTTTTTGATAAAACGCGCTTTAGATAAAAAATCCTCTTCGCCTTCCTTTAAACTAATTGAGTTGATTATTGGTTTCCCTTGTACACATTTTATTCCAGCTTTAATTACATCCCAGTCGGAACTATCTATCATAATTGGAGTAGTCGCTATTTCAGGCTCAGTAGCAATTAAATTCAAGAATCTCTCCATACAATGGACTGAATCTAGCATACCTTCATCCATATTAATATCAATAATATTCGCCCCCGACCTTACTTGTTGCAGGGCGACATTCAACGCACCTTCAAAATCATTAGATTCAATTAATCTTCTAAAAACTGCAGAGCCAGTAACATTTGTTCTTTCTCCAATTATTGTAAAATTAGAATTTTCTTCTATTGAATATTTTTCAAGGCCGGCATACGTTGAATATTTATTTGCACTTTTATGATGCATACATGATTCTGAGTGATATGGATTTGTATGATTGATATTTTTAATATCTGGGATTCCTATTTGATTAGAAATATTCTTTCTTGGACTCATTCCTTTTACTGACTCCACAATCGCTTTGATATGTTCAGGTGTCGTTCCACAACAACCTCCTACTATGTTCACTAACCCTTCTTGTGCTAGTTTCTTTATCTCATAAGATGTCCTTTCAGGCGTTTCATCGAAACCAGTTTCACTTAGCGGATTTGGAAGACCTGCATTCGGATAACAATGTACATATGTATTTGATATCCTTGATAATTCAGAAAGATTACTTCTTACTGAATTAGCACCAAGGCCACAATTTATCCCTACTGAGAATGGTTCTGCATGTGCTATAGTAGCCCAAAATGCATCTACAGTTTGGCCAAATACAGTTCTATTGTTTCCTTCTTGAATAAATGTTACAGATATCATGATTGGTAATTCTATATTCAGTTCTTCAAATGCATCAAGTGTGGCGGCAATTGCAGCCTTGGCATTTAATACGTCAAAAATTGTCTCTATCAGTATAATGTCTACACCCCCCTCAATTAATGCAATTATTTGCTCATAATAAGCATTATATAATTCATCAAATGTAATTATCCGATGCGAAGGATCATCTACATTTTCTGAAGACGATAGAGTCCTATTAGTCGGCCCTACTGAGCCGGCTACAAACCTCATATTTTCTTTATCACTTTCATTATATTCATCTACAACTTCTCTCGCTATTCTAGCTGCATTCAGATTCATCTCACGCGCATGCCCTTGGAGGCCATATTCTTCTTGAGCCGTGGATGTCGCACTAAATGTATTTGTCTCGATTATATCGCAACCAGAATCAATATACTTCTGATGTATTTCACGAATAATCTCTTTTCCAGTGATATTTAAAACTTCATTATTACCTTTCAAATCGATAATACTATCTCCGAACCTCTCACCTCTGAAGTCTGATTCTTCTAATTCATATGTCTGAACCATTGTACCCATGGCGCCATCCATCGTCAAGATTCGCCCCTCAATTTCTTCATTGAGGCGCGAGGTTATATTCTTTCGATTGACCATATCTCTCTCATTCTCCGATGGCATTATGCAACCAATCTTTTCAGTATTTATCTGCCATATTACTAATTTTGTAATGCTTTTATTATTTCTTCATCTATTCTCTCCCATGAGAATCTACCTTGATCATCTGCAGTTCTTCCAAAATGACCTCCTGCTGCAGTATCTGAATAGATTGGCTTCCTGAGGCCTAGATTTTCTATTATTGCCATTGGCCTAAAATCAAAGGCTTTTTTAACTTTTTCAGTTATCACAGCATCTTTAACAACGCCTGTTCCTTGTGTATCGACATTAATGCTAATGCTTACTGGTTCTGCAACACCAATTGCATATGCAAGTTGAATTTCACATTTGCCTGCAAGCCCACTTGCAACAACATGTTTGGCAGCCCATCTTGCAGCATATGCGGCTGACCTGTCTACTTTGCTAGGATCTTTACCGCTAAAGGCACCACCTCCATGCCTCCCCATTCCTCCATATGTATCTACTATTATTTTTCTTCCTGTTAGGCCTGCATCCGCATGTGGTCCACCTTTAACGAAGCGTCCAGTACCGTTTACGATAATTTTTGTATCATCAGCCATAAGTTCTAGAGGGATAATCTTCTGAATAATCTTTTCTTCTATTTCAGATTTTATATGATTCCATTCTTTACCTATGTCTCCTCCAAATCTTTCTTGTGCTAAATCATCATGTTGAATTGCAACTACTATTGTGTCTATCTTGATTGGATTACCATTATCATCATATTCTACAGTAATTTGACTCTTTGAATCCGGTCTTGCCCACTCCAGACGCCCATCTTTCATTGCCAAACTCAGTTCTCTAGTTATTCTTTGTGAAAGTACAGCTGGTAGAGGCATAAATGTCCCTTTAAGAGTTTCAAAAGATTCTGACTCATCAGTTGCAAAACCAAACATCAAGCCTTGATCTCCCGCTCCCTGTGCTAGATGCAATCCTTTTCCTTCATCAACGCCCTGGGCAATATCTGCAGATTGTTGAGTTACTATGACTTGAACATTGCACATATCTGGATTATTTGCTTCCATGCCATAGGCGTGATTGGTATATCCTATCTCAGTCGCAGCATCTCTACAAATTTTCTCATAATCCATGTCCGTTCCAGAAGGTAAAGTCACTTCACCTCCAATAATTATGTAACTGCCTTCATCCGTACCCTTTACCATAGTTTCTACTGCAACTCTGGCATATGGATCTATTCTCAAACAAGCATCTAAAATTGAATCTGATATTTTATCGCACATTTTGTCTGGGTGCCCGGCGGCGACAGATTCTGAAGTAAATAGGTAGGTCATGAGGTCTTCGGATAACTATCTATATTTCAACTATATGCCCATACAAATTTCTATTTTCAATACAAAATTTTCTATAAATTTTTGACATCTTCTGTAGTAATTCTACTGAATATTGGAAATTATAAGACATTATGTGCTCGACATTCAATCCAATAGGTATACTAATGCCTTCTTTCGTAATATGATCAAGGATATCTTCAAAGACATTAATCGAAACTTCTATTGATCTATTTTTAATTTCTCCATTAACTTCATCTTCAAGTATATAACCTTCAGTTTTTCTTGAAAATTCAACTCCTAACCACTTGAGAAACTCTAAATTCTTCCTAGTCGATATAGGTGCAAAACTGAGCAATATTCTTTTGGGCTTTATTTCTCTAGTATCGCATTCTTTTTGATAATTTGTTAACATTTTTATTACTTCTTTACTATTATATATGACTTGACTAGTGAAATATTCAATTCCACTTTTACCCTTTTCTATTATTCTCATGGATTCTCTTTCCCTGGATGGAATTACAATCCCTCCGCAGAAAATATCTCTTTCTTGGTAATTTATATCATTATTAATAAGTTCAGATGTTTCTATTACTGTTGGTCCTTTGTAGTTTATGTCTCGCGACTCTCCTCCTACTAATATCAGATTATCAATCTCATAATTATCGCATGTATCGATAATCCATTCTTTCTGCACCTCTTTCTGCGCATGTACTGTGACTCGATTAATTATAGTCTCTATCCCTACTAAGTCTTGAATTAATTTACCAAATTCCCTAGGCTCGGCTCTAGAGGTCTCTCCAACTGGCCTTTCTCCTCGTGTTTCTTCTTTATGCACTTCTGGAATATTTATTGCATCTATATGGGTTTGAGATAATAATGAACTTATTTTCTCTGCATATGATTCTTGAGTTCCATCAATTATTCTTGGAGGAAGTATCTCATAAATAACAACAGGCCTTCTAGGGCGCTGAATTTTATCCCTCAACTTCATACCATACCGCACCAGCATTTTACTTTTTATGTTATTTATTTCGATATGGGGTAATACATAGGATAAAATATACTATTTGCTCAGGAGGCTATATGACAGTATTGCTTGGGTCAAATGATTACAAAGTTGCAGATATCACATTAGCTGAATTTGGAAGAAAAGAAATAGATATTGCTGAACATGAGATGCCGGGACTTTTATCCATAAGGAAAAAATATTCTGCCGACAAACCTCTTTCTGGAGTCCGAATTACTGGATCACTTCACATGACAATACAAACTGCAGTATTAATAGAGACATTAGTTGATTTGGGTGCTTCTGTAAGGTGGGCTAGTTGTAATATTTATTCTACCCAAGATCACGCTGCTGCAGTAATTGCTGACTCAGGTATACCAGTTTTCGCATGGAAAGGAGAAACTCTTGAAGAGTACTGGGAATGTACTCTGAAAGCATTACAACATCCTAATGGGCAAGGGCCACAACTTATTGTCGATGATGGAGGAGATGCAACATTACTAATTCATAAAGGGCGTGAGTTAGAAAATGGTAGTAATTGGGTCGACACTAGTTCTTCAAATCATGAAGAGCAGTGTATAAAGGATTTATTAAAAAAAGTATATTCTCAAGATAATACATTTTGGACCCGAACTGCGAGTGAATGCAGAGGTGTTTCCGAAGAGACAACTACAGGAGTTCACCGTCTCTATCAGATGGTTTCAGATGGAAGTTTACTATTCCCTGCAATAAATGTTAATGACTCAGTGACTAAATCAAAATTTGATAACTTGTATGGTTGCCGAGAATCACTTGTCGATGCATTAAAAAGAGCCACTGATGTTATGATTGCTGGTAAAACTGCAGTAGTTTGTGGATATGGAGATGTAGGTAAAGGATCAGCACAAGCGCTCAAATTAATGGGGGCCAAAGTCATAGTCACAGAGGTAGATCCAATATGTGCTTTACAGGCTGCAATGGAGGGATTCAGCGTTTTGACGATTGAGGATACTATGGGTCTAGCAGATATTTATGTCACAGCAACTGGTAACATGGATATCATTACTACTGATCATTTGGCAAATATGAAGGACCAAGCTATTGTATGCAACATTGGACATTTCGATAATGAAATTCAAGTAGATGCATTAGATGAACTAGATGAAGTTACTAGATTAAATATTAAAGATCAAGTAGATAAATATACTTTTCCCAATGGAAATAGCATATATTTGTTAGCAGCAGGAAGGCTTGTAAATCTTGGTTGCGCAACAGGGCATCCAAGTTTTGTAATGTCCAATAGTTTTGCAAACCAAACTCTTGCCCAAATAGATTTATGGAAAAACAAAGATAATTATGAAAATAAAGTGTATATCTTGCCAAAGCATCTAGATGAAGAAGTGGCACGACTTCATCTTGAAAAAATAGGTTGTAAATTAACTAAACTTTCACAAGAACAGGCTGATTACATCAATGTATCTGTGAATGGCCCATTTAAGAAAGAAGAGTACAGATACTAATTTCTTTTTCTTAATTCATCATTGTCTTCTATCACTGCGTTTATTATCTTATACTTTACACCCATTTTTTCCAAGTGTATTTTAAGGGCCAAAGTATCTTTTGGCAGACACTCTCCTCCAAATCCTCTCTGGCCATTGTCAGGAGAACTTAAATGAGAAGGACCTATAATTTGTTCTTGGGGAGTGGTTATAATTTTTTTGATTATATTCCAATCTTCTCCATGATTTTCTGATAGTTCATGAAACATATTTGCGAAAATTACCTTCATAGAATAAAATGAATTCTTTGCATATTTGACCAGTTCAGCCTGAGTTGGAGAGACATGGAAGAATTTATCGGATCTAAAAACGTCTGCTTCTCTATGATGCATTAATACATCATTAGCCAATTGTGAATCCTCAGTTCCAACTACTAGTAAATCTTGGTTTTTAAAATCATATTCTGAAGTTGCCGAACGTAAAAATTCAGGAGAACAACCAATTTTCAATTTTGGATATTTTTCCTGTAAATATTTTGTAGTGCCAGGTATTATCGTACTTTTGATAATTATACTATAATTGTCCGGCATCTCCTTTAATATTGATTCTACTATGCTTATGTCACATTCTCCAGTTTCTATATCACTTGGAGTTGGAACTGCAATATACCAAAAATTAGTTTTTTCTATTAAATTTTCTAACTTTGTATCTAGGATTGGATCATGTAGAAATAGTTTATGAACGTTTTTAAAACCTTCTTTCATTGCTTTACCTACAACCCCAACACCGATAATTCCAATCTTCGCCATATTACCTAAGTAGTGCTAAGCAGGATTATGCTATGATTACTTTGCTCATGCATCATAAATATTTTTCAACTTTCTATCAAGAATTTTTAGCAAACCCCTCAAAGTAACTTCGCTAATTCCTGAAACTTGGCATACTTCCTTCTGAGTTCTTGATGATGTACTATTTTGTGATGCCTTATACATAATTACGCCAGCTATTCCAGATGGCT
>Ga0209709_10000550_pt1 | contig 35996 bp, 24 predicted proteins | sample ArcticOcean_MG_C_2_FD_187435 | JGI IMG/M metagenome (GOLD analysis project Ga0209709, IMG submission 187435) | Marine microbial communities from western Arctic Ocean - ArcticOcean_MG_CB4_136 (SPAdes) (version 2) | ecosystem: Environmental > Aquatic > Marine > Oceanic | place: Arctic Ocean... | reverse complement strand
GTGCAGGTGCTGCTTTGATGGGTACCCCTGATGATCTTGTCTCCATGGTTGATGGAATTATTCAACGGGTTGATGTGCCCGTTACTGCAAAGATGCGATTAGGGACAGGGAAAGGCGCCAATAATGCTTTGGAAATCTGTAAGGAACTCGAAAACATTGGTACCTCTCGTCTCTGTGTTCATGGAAGAACCCTTCGACAACGATACTCTGGTGAAGCAGATTGGAACTCAATTACACGCATCGTAGATGCGGTCGAAGTACCTGTTGTAGCCAATGGAGATATCACCGATGCTGAAAGTGCTCGACTGTGTTTGGAAACAACTGGTGCCGCAGGACTCATGGTCGGTCGTGGTGCCATTGGGCGTCCAGCAATATTTGGTGAAATCAAAGTCGGATTGGGTTGGATGGCTGAGGAAGAATTACCGTGGATTAAGGAATTAGGCGAGGAGTGGTACCAGTTTTCTGATATTGGACGGGCTTTTGCAAGGCGGAAATGGTGTTGGGACAAGTACATTGAATATTCACATACAACTGTTGGATTGCAGCCTCGGTGGATGCAACGTCACGCCATTGCCTTTACCAAAGGGTTACCCGGGGCTAAAAAAATTCGTCATATGATGCATGGTGCACCGACGCCAGAAGATTTTGCGAATGGTATCTCAAATTATCTAGCACCAAATACTACCGATTGAACTCCACTTAAATCAGTTCAAAAGGCGATGAACCCAATTTCTTCGCTGTTTCAGCACCATCTATACAAGCCAAATAGTCACCATTTGGTATCTCCGATAATTCGTGTTCTTGCATCAAATTTCCATTTAGGTCAATGATCTGATAACCGAATTTAAAAAGAATCTGAAACACTTCATGGGATGTACGTTGAATCGAATTAAGAAGTGTTTCTTGCAATTCAAACAGAATATAATCTATCTTTTTATCTGCTAAGAGTGTACTTGCACCTTGAAGAACATCCGATTCGAAACCTTCAACATCAATTTTCAAGAAATGAATTCGCTCAAGTTTCAGTTCATCAAATACCTCGACAGGGGTTCGAACTTTGACTTGTATCTGCCCAACGGTTGGGCTATTGTCGACATCACCAAGTGAATGGTGACCATGAAAGCCTTTGACATGCAATTGCATTTCAGTATTTTCTTTGCCCAATGCAAAGGTATGAAGTGTGATGTTTTTGTTGTTTCTTAGTTTCATTTGAGATGAAATCGTATCGATGTTATCGGGATGAGGTTCAAAAGCATGAACATGTTCACACCGTTGAGCAAACCAATGGCTCACAACACCCATATTTGCTCCAACATCAAAGACCAAGTCACCCTTTCCAATCAACGGTTCAATTCGGTCGAGCCAAGGAACGGCATCACAAGCCTTCCCCGAGTTCAAAGTCCAATCAAGCCGTTCGCCGTAATTTAAGACACGCATGAGGCCTCGTTGTTTATCATGAACAAAAATTTCTAATTCACTTGCATCGATTTTTCGATCAAGCATAGGATAGAACACAAACCGATTGAACAGGCGACTTGGAGTTCGAAGGCCATAGATGAAGGCACGGACTACGAAACTTCGTTTCTTATCAGGATTTGAAATTTTGAAGCCCCCTTATAGAATCGCAAAGCCTACTTGTTTATCAGTTGCATGTCAACGAAAGAGAAGCGACAAGTGTCAAAAGACATTCACTTCTCACTTGAGGTCCCCAAGAGGAACGGTTGGAAGCCTCAGAAGGTGGATTGCCATTCTTCTAAATCTTGAGCTGCTGCCCAATCTTCATCAGTCATTTGTCCTCGTGCCTTGAGAACTTCACGGGCAAGAAGCCAGTAAACCAAAGCGAGTGATCGGCGACCCTTGTTGTTGGCTGGGAGGGCGATATCGACGTTACGAAGGTTGTTGTTAGCATCGACAATGCCTACGATTGGCAAACCTGAGTTGACTGCTTCTCGAAGTGCTTGTTGGTCGGCTGCAGGGTCGGTTACGAACAGGATATCTGGTTCCACGTAAGAGCGAAGAACAGGATTGGTAAGAGAACCTGGGATGAAGCGGCCTACAGCTGCATTTGCTCCAATCGCTTCAGAAAAGAGGCGGGCAGGTCGTTGACCGTATTGACGAGCAGAAACGACCATGATTCGAGAAGGGTCATATCGGTTGAGGAACTCTGCAATCAAGCGAATTCGGGAGTCTGTAATGTTAACATCCAAGAGGTACAATCCATCTTCACGGACACGTTCAATGAAACGAGCCATGTCAGCACTCTTTTGTTGAGTACCAATATTGACAGCGTTCTCCTCATAGGATTCAAAGGGCAAGAGTAAGTTCATTTCCTCGGACATGGTAATTCCTCAGCAGTCGACCGACTTGGACTCCATATTAAACCGCTTCGTAGAGAGATGGGATGAATTCACCTTCGACCATTGGGTAAATTCAATGGGATTACCAAGGAAGAACTCAAAGCATAAATGCACTTTGTGAAGAAAGAGGGGGAGCTGTTTTGAAAGTTGATGTCAAAGAAAACGCCCTACTGAGTGCCACTCTCTCTGGAGATGATTTTTGGCGAGATGCCGATGGAGTTGCACTTCCCGTTAGTGCGAGTGATTTGGAACGCCACGAATATTGCCCATTGTCTTGGTCATTATCCCGCGAAGGAAATTCTGGCCAAGGGGAATCGCTCGTCGCCGGAATCAAAAGACACGCAGAAATCCACAACAAGATGAAGGATTTTCAATCGACTCAATCACAAATGCGTCGTTCAGTCACAATTTGGACATGGTGGTTTTCTGTCATCATCGCATTGAGTGTCGATGCTCTTGCTTTCAATTACATCGATGATGTTGTTACGCCGTTGCACATGGCCCAATATCTCGCTGTGTGGAGTGTTACTACTCTCTTCGTAGGGCTTGTAGCGATTTCAGTTCCATGGCGCTCAAAGATAGGTTTGACAGAAACGATTCCTCGGCAAAAAACAAAACTTTTACAAGCCACTGCTGATGATTTCACATATTTTTGGCAACCAAAGGGCTTCATGGGGGGGTGGTTCGAAGCAGGGCGTGTCGAAACCAGTTTGTTGTTTGGTTCAATTGTTCTGGGGGTACATGCCATTGCTTTGGCGGCGGCAAAGGATCGGGAACAAGCGACTTTTATTCTCTTCATCACTGCAATGGCTTGGACGTTGGCTGCATCTTGGCAACTGCAACGGATGCTGTTATCTGAAAATTCACTTCAGTCAATGAAAAAGGACATCGATATCGATGAAGAGGTTGAGGTTGCCTATTCCGATGATGATTCAACCTCAAATCTCCTTGTCGATGAACACTCGGGTTTACGAGGTCGTCCGGACCAAATTGTCATTGTCGATGGTGAGTTTATTCCTGTCGAGCAAAAAACTGGCAAAGTTCCTTTCAACCCACATGCATCTCATCGAATGCAGTTACTCGCCTATTTGCATTTAGTTGAGAAAAGCACCAAGAAAAGTGCACCTTATGGTGTTCTTCGGTATGGGAAAGAAAACCTCCACCAAATCCCTTGGAATGATGTAGCAAAGCAAGAATTACAGAATGCTATTCGTGAAGTACAGCGTTTGATGGTTGAAGGTGGAGCTGTGCGTAATCACGACCGACCTGGGAAATGCCGGAACTGTTCTCGACTCTATGCTTGCAATGATTCATTGGTGTGATTCAACAACCCTTTTCCAACGGATATTCAATACATGTTCGTTTGATAGTAATGTTGATTTCTAATTTATCTTGGATGGCTGAACTTGTAGTGCCTTGGCCTCGAGCGACGATTTCTAATCTCCAATTTCCTGTTTCAAAGGTAGGGTTTGGAGTGATGTCGACTGTGACGGGATCAAGGTTTTTGCATACGTCAATTGACCATACGGGTTCCACACCTGTTGGCGTGTAAAGTTCTGCTCGGACATAGCGTGTGAAGTTTTCTAAGCAGCCAAAAATATCGGAACCTGTAAGCGTTACTTGCCGCCAAATGACAATTTCTGAGACGGATTCGTCGATGTAAAAAGACGATGTGTTTTCATACACTTCAGGTGAGAAGGTGGCAAAGATTTTTTTATGGCTGATTTTTATTGATTCAGAGATGATTTCGGGTTCACCTCGCAAATCTTCCATCGTTTCACGCATTTGCAAAAGCCCTAAACATCCAGATGAACTACTCATGAGAAGAATCATGACCAGCATGATTGGTAAACCCCAACTCATCTTCATCGGTCGACCCTAAGTTTGCCCTACATATCAATTCAGTGTTGAATGATACAAGGGTTTGATACCTTAGAGCCATAGCATGGGTTGTCCGAATGACGCGAGAATGGTTGCCGAGCAAGAGCGATGACGAACCCTATGAAAGCTGACGGACATCACTCAAACTTTGCACCACAGGTTCCACATTCCGAGGCGTCAGCAGGAAGGTCTGCGCCACAAGCACCACATTCAGCCACATCGGATACTTGCTCCTCTACGGCTTTACGACGAGTGCCACGACGGCGTATTGGTTTGGCTGCTTGAGGAGATAATTCATCGACGATCCCAATTGGCGTATCATCGTCGATTACAGAAAAGTCAGAAGTCGTTTCAGATACTTCATTTCCTGCGAAAGAAGAATCAGTCAATTCCATTCCAACGTTGACCTTTTCACCCGGCATTGTTCCTTGTTCACCTGTAATTTCAAACAAGCGCCCACGAATATCTGCATCGCTCGCAGAGAGCTCTTTACCATCGTCCTTATGGGCGATTATATCACCTTTCGATGCTAGAATTGAGTCAATGTCGTTGCTTTCATGCCCGAGGTCAGTCATGCTCTTGAGCGTCGGTGTAACGGTGTTTTGATATGCTTCAAGTTCTTCTTCCGTCATTTCTTCGCGTAGAATCTGTTCTGAATTCTTCCGATCGTAGGCTGCTTCCACTTCCGCTTCAGCACTCAAGATATTTGTATCCCAGTCATCTTCGAGTTCTTCCTCATCGAAACCAAACTCTTTGGCGGTCTGAGCGAAGTTCTCTGTTCCGGTGACGATGGCATCTTCATCGACTTCTTCAGGAAGTGCCACAACTGTTTTTGCAACTCTCTCTTTGCGTTCTCGCTGTTCGAAATAAGAGGATACATCTTGTTCAGCACCACAATAGGCGCAATTGTCAAGCAAATCAGGAATCGATTCACCACATTCACCGCAATCGTGGAACTGGCTGCGGGCTTTCTTGAGATTAAAGGAGCAAGACGGGCAACGGTTTTCATCGCCCTCTAATTCACCATCACATGAAGGGCAGTATTCGAAAATATCACGTTCGACTTCTTCTTCTGTTTCACGAGTGAGGAAAATTGATATGGCAAGTATTCCAATCAAAGCCAAAGCCCCGAATCCAATAAGTGTGAATGTCCCGAGTTCCGAATTGGAATTCAAGTCTTCAATGTCTTCAGCACTCATTGTCGTAGAAAAGGTCCGAGTAAAGGTGGTGGAGATCGTAGGGTCCGAAGGAACAAGGCGAACCACTGTTGAAGGGGCAGATGCGGTAAATTCACATGTGAGTGTTACTTTCTGGCCCAGAATGGTTACTTCCGAATAAATGGTCGTAAGGATTGTATCGCTTTCATCGAGGCAATCGTAAGTCAAATTCCCAGTTTCCTTACTCGTCAAATCAATTTGAAGCGTATATGTGTCTCCCTGTGTCATCGTCGGTAACTGAAGTAAAGTACCGTTCGAATCTGTAACTATGAGTGTTGCAAGAGCCCATTCCAATCGTAATTCAGCCTCGACAGAGACGACACCTGATGCTACGCTGTTGGTTGGATTTGAATCCCAACTGTTTGTCAATGCACCCCATTGGGATTCAAACGTTGCATCGTGAGCACCAATTGATGTTGTCAATTCCACGGACCATGTGAAATATTCACCTTTATCAAGATGGATAATTGGTGATGTTGCATCGACACCTTCCCATGTATAGTACAATTTTCCAGAAACGCTAATCTCACCGGTGTTCCTCATACCCACGCTCCAAACAACAGAATCTCCTGAATTAACGGAGGGAGACGATGCTATCGCATTTGGGTCTACGAAGACATCGGGGACTGCGTATTTGGAGAGTTGTGCTGTTGCAACATCGTTTGAAGTTGATTCTTGGATGAAGGAGGCCGTTCCGAAAGGATCAATTATCGCTGTCACAATATAGACACTCGCAGGCAACACATCCAAGTTGGAAGAACTGATTTCATGGCTCCATTCAGTTTCTGCATAACCTGTGCTTGTGCCTGTGAGATTGACGGAGAACGGCGCGGTGGTGATGAATCCTCCAGATGGTGTCGCAATCTGCAACCAAAGAGGTACAACTGAAGTTCCAGTTCCATTGGTGCGTCCAATTTTACCCGTAACCATCCATGGGCCTTCGAGCGCGCCTGTTTCCATTTCAATGATTAATTCCCCAATGTGGTAAAGGTCCATCCGTGTATCAACGACAAATGGAACTTCGACAATTTTATTGTATTCAGAAGATTCGTGAACTGCATTTTGATAATCTGGTGTGACCATCAAAGTATGTGAGCCACTTTGAGGTGCAGAAAAAGTCGTATTGACCCATTCAGTTAAACCTGCTGCAATTGAAGGTGTAGGTATCTCGAGGTCGTTTGCCCCTGGTAAATCGATGTGCAGGATGCTTGCATCCGCAGGCTCACTGCCGAGATTACGCACCAATGAGGAGAGGGTAACTGCATCACCTGCAAAGATTCCCGAAGATGGAGAAAGATGAGTTTCGGTCACTTTCAAATTAGGCAACCCTGTAACGGTAAATTCAACCCAAAATTGCACTTGGTTACCGGAGTTGCGAGGGTGTTCGAAAGTGATGTGGACTTCATGGTCACCTTCGACAAGGCCTTCCCATACCGCAGAAACCTCTACGTCAGCATCGTTATCAATATCAATCGTTGAAGACCGAATCAGTGCATTTGTTCCGATTCCATTTCGGTAAAATGCGTATGCAACACCATCTGCATAATTTCCGGTGTTTGATAATGTAAGATAAATTGTAACCGAGCCACCTGCTTCTGGTGCTGATGGCATGAGTGCAACAGTATTGGCTGACGCCTGTATTGAACCGCTCTGTTCGGCTGAAATTGTCATTGGTATCGCCGCGATACAGAGAAGAAGAATCGCAATTGCCGGCTTCCACGCACTCGCCATGTAGGTAATCGACTACTTGCAAAGCACTTGAACCCATCTCCAAACAACGAGAATAATTGACCCTCCTCGGGTATTTTTCTTTACCCAGCGAGTGAGGAATCTCGGCGTTGGCAGCATTTTAATCACGAGGAATATTCAACGAAAGGATTGAGAAGAAGGGGAGCATTGAAGGATAACCGCATCCGTCATGCCTTCATGGGCAGAACTTGGTCGAGCGTGATTCTCGTCGTTCTTCTCCTTGGCCTCAGTTCCTCTCCGATGATGGACAATCATTTGGATGAACTGGAACGCGTCACTTTCTCTTCCTCGAACTTAGCACTCACTTTCACAAATGGTCCGACTACAAATCAAAATATTACCGGCCTTCATAGCCTGACTTTCGGAATGTCAGGTGATGCAAATGTATCATCGATGCTCATTGAAATCTCAACTGATGGGTTGAATTGGACTACTGTAAACAACATCACTTCAGCCCCTTGGCTGACGTATTTTGACTCAACTGCCTACAACAATGGCTCCTTTACACTTCGAGCGACTGCATGGGACGATGATGTCAATGAAACGGTTGTTGCCTCCTCTGGGACATTCAACATCGTGAACCAAGTTCCAGTGATCACTCTTTTCACCGCCTTGAATGCTGCTGCAGGAACGGGTAGTTCAGCATCTGACCGTGCATGGTTTGGAATCGAAACTGATGGGACGCTGGCTTATCGATGGGGTGCAAGTGATGACGATGTCAGTTATGCTTCAATCACCAATGTCCCTGGGCCTGGAGCCCCTTCAAATGATGGCCCGAGCAGCCTTTCTTATGGATGGGATTGGAGCAGTGGAGCGATGTCTGAAGGAACATGGAACTCTCGAATCACTGTATATGATGGTTCAAGCCTCTCGGCATCGACAACCCTCTTCATTGGAATCGACCGCACAGGTCCAACGCTTTCAAGTGTCACCGTTGGCGATGGTGCCAATTGGCAGAAATCTACTCAAGTTACCTTGAGTGGCTTGATTAACAACGCAGATGATGGTCAAGGCAGTGGCGTAGATTATGCCGAATATTCGCTTGATGGTACCAATTGGAGTGTCGCTGCATCCGATGCCCTACCCTTGACTCTCGCTGAAGGAATCCATTCAATATCGGTTCGTTCAGTTGACCGAGTAGGAAATACTGGGGCCGCAATTCAAGTGGTTGTTCGAGTCGATGAAACGCTTCCTGAAGCAATCGGGTGGACGGTTGATGAATTGACAACAAGTCGTACCCAACCTGCGAACGTGAGTTTCAGTGTCAGCGATGATGGCTCTGGAATTGATACTTTCAATTCATATATCCAATTTGGATTTGATTCCAATGGTGTTGGTCAAACTCCGGACCTTTCAAACAATTGGATGCAACTTCCCACTTCAGGATTATCAGGTTCCGTTGGACTTGCCAGTTGGGCGACTAAATCCCGTCAATATTTGATGTTCCAAGCGGTCGTAGTTGATAACGCTGGAAATCAATACACATCAAGTCCGAGTTCGTACCAAATCCTTCCTGGCTTGGATTTGTATTGGAATACAACCCAAACCAACCTTGACCGCCTCATTGTCCGGCCAGGTGAGACCGATGGTAACGTCACCATCACAAGTATGCTTGAGACCAACCAATTGTATGGTGGCAGTGTTGTTGTTCGCTTAGAATCTGCCCCTGCTGACCGTACCTCAACCGTAAGTTGGACCGTCATGGAATCTCGAACACTGGATTCAGGAACATTAGTAGATACCCAAGAAGAATTGATTTGGAATTATACTGTGCCTAAAACTGGACAGTATGATTTACGTTTGGTTATTGATTATTACAATGTCATCGATGAATACGATGAGGGGAACAATTACAATCACATGGTTGTCACTGGAGCAGCGATTGGCTCACCGGGATTAGTGCCTTCATTTGCCCCTTCAATTGTACTGTTAATATTGACCGGTTTTGCAATTACCATACTTCAACGCCGAACAAGAGATTGAAAAGAGGTCGGCCACAGGATTGGCCATGCGCCAACCGCTTCCTCGAGTACCCATGAACCGTATTGCGGTTCTTATTGGCGTCAAAGGAGCGACTGCTAAATCGTTGAGATTTGCTGCAGGGTGTCGAGAATTCAATATTGATTCTGAAACTGGGGATGTCGAAGTTGTATGGGGAGCGCCTGGTACCTACGACCCTGTGAAAGCGATGAAACTTCCAAACGTCATCAAAGCAATTGGCCGTGGAATGGCCCCGAAAGCAGCAATTCAGTTGCTTGATGACCACCATTTCTTTGAATTGGTAGATATTCGTAATTTTGTCGGGAAAAAGTCGGCTCAGCAACGCCGAATTCGAGGACGCATCATCGGAAGCGATGGAAAAATTCGGAAATTGATTGAAGGACTCACCGATACTCAAATTACAATTTATAATTCAACTGTAGTCTTGGTTGGAGAAGAAGAGGGATTAGCCGCTGCTCGTAAAGCAGTTGAGATGATTGCTGCGGGTGCAGAACACGGAACTGTTCTGAACTTCCTTGAACGTGACCGACGCCGCTCTCGTATTACCAATCGTCAACTCGAAACGATCGAAGTGCGAGAGGATATGGGCGCTTCTGTAACTGGGTTTGAGGAATTAGTCCCGGGACTTTCCGACCTCTCACTTCGCCTTTCTCGTCGAATGCGTGCCTCTCAAGTCGACCCCGAAGACGAAGAAGCGGTTGCAGAAATGATGAAACTCGCAGAAGATGAAGGCGTCAGTTGGGGCGAAGAGTGATTATTCTTCTTCTCCCAAGAGAGCGGTTTGATGCACATGATCTAAATTCATATTGAGTACTTCATACATTGCTTCAGCAAGTGTCGTTTTAATACCGTTTTTAACTGCCCATTCGACCAAGCGGGTGACATCTCGAACCAAGAACTCTTGAGCTTTCGGGTGCGTTTTGATAACCGCTTGCCCGACATCAATAACCACTGGACCTCCGTCATGCCAAAGAATATTGTATGGTGAAAAATCAGCATGGACGAGATTTGCTTTTTGCCAACAAATTGCTAAAAACTCGAGTAAATCATCAAACACTACTTCCGGATTATCGACCTTCACTTCGCGAAGTTTAGGCGATGCTGAAATTTTGGTCCCCAGATATTCCATTACCAAGACGTTCTTATGAATTCCAATTGGCTGTGGGACATTTAATCCCCAACGTGCTAATCTTGTGAGGTTACGGTGTTCTTTGCGCACCCAAATATCGACAAGGTCCCGATGGCGACGGCGTAAGCCTCCGAATCGACGGTCGCCCTCGATGTATTGAATCAAATTTTTGAACACGGCATTCGATGTATGGAAAATCTTCACTGCGACGGTCTTTCCATCGATATTTGTGGCATGGAATACGTGCGCTTCTTTCCCTCGAGCAATCGGGAAATCGAGCGTATCGATCACTCCTCCTCTCATCAATTTATACAGTGACATCAAAGTCATTCGATCAAACACTTGGTCGAAAACTCGCCGGTCAACCCAATCATATGTCCCTTCTCCAATCGCACCTTGTATTTTTGATTCAATGTCACGGAACATACGCTTGTAACGATCTTCTTTCATCCAGTTATACGCACCGGACTTTGCTTCGAGATTACTGAGGAAATGGTCTTCTTCTGAACGAGCAAACACATCGTCTTTACCTTGTTCGGAACTGTTGCTTTTGCGAGGTTCTCGGTGTTGACGGCGACGCTTACGCTGGCTTTTATTGGAGCCTAACTCATCATTCCATTCGTCTTCATCCGCCATACGCATACCTCATGGTCATGCATCCATACGGCTTCAACCAAATAAGGCTTCGATATCGTCATCATCGTCATCGCTATCGTCGGCTACGTCTTCAGCTGGATATTCTTCTACAGGAACATGAGGGGTTTCTTCAACCACTTCTTCAACAACCGTTTCTGTGGCTGTTTCATCTGTTGAAGGGGCTTCCTCGCCATCACCGTCGTCATCAGAACTAAACAAATCATCATCATCGTCATCATCAGAGTCGAATAAATCATCACCATCATCGTCATCATCGTCAGCAACTTCTTCCACTGCAACTTCAGGAGCATCGACCGTACCAAAAGTATCCGCAAATTCATCGTCATCATCATCGTTTGCAGTATTCATACCAAAGAAATCGAGTTCCTTCGGCAAGACGCCTTTACGAGAGAGGTACATTGCTTGAGTTTTGGAATAGCGATGTTTTACATCTGCTTTTGAATCTTGGAAATCCCAAGGCCAGACAATAATCAAATCGCCATCACGAACCCATTGTCGGCGACGCATTTTACCAGGAATACGGGCCATGCGAGTTTCACCATCTTCACATAGAACAGTTACTCGACGGCCACCAAGAATTTGCTCAGCAAATGCGAACATTTCGTTAATTTTTCGATTTGGCATTTTGACTCGGATTTTACCGCCAGAAGAATCCCCTGGAGATTCAAGACGAGCAAGCTCTTCTATGTCCACTTTTTCTTCATAACGTCGACCCAAACAGCCTCACCTATTCACCCCAACAGCCGACCCTTCTTGAATACAGCACCCTGAAAAAGCGTCGAATGGTGACGCAATAAGCCGTTTAACTGCTGTTCGTTGACTTCACCAGTTGTAATTGAGACTTTGAGCAGCCATTTCGCAGAGGCGGATAAGTGAGTCTCCTGCAACACCCACTAAGACTGTGGTAAGCACACAAGCAAGAATAGCAACACGTACTTGCCATCCTCTTGGAAGAGGGCCTTCACGTCCTTCTTCAGGTTCGTCAAAGAACATGACAACGACGACACGCAGATAGTAGAATACCGAAATGGCGGAATTGATGAGCATCAACAAAGCGAGCCACCATACCCAATGCATGTCACCAAGGACATAGATGCCACCATCAGCAATTTCAGCACCCATATCGCCGACAGCAATACGAACGATTCCCATGATGACGAGTAACTTCGAGAGGAAACCTGCCATTGGAGGAACGCCAGCAAGTGAAATCATGAAGATGAACATAGCCACGGCAAGAAGTGGTTCTCGCTTGGCTAATCCACCGAGCGAAGAGAGGCTGGATGCACCACCTTCAGATTCAAGGATCGACAGCACAAGGAATGCGCCGAGTTTGAAGGCGACGAGGACCACCAAGTGGAAGATAAGTGCAGTCATGACTGCAACGGCAGCCGCACTTGCATCGCCAGCGACTGCAGCATCCCAGTTCCAAGCTCCAACAGCAGTCAAAGCAGCCAACATATAGCCAGCATGTGCAACGGATGAGTAGGCAAGCATTCGCTTTGGATTATCACTGCCAAGTGCCGCAAGGTTACCCCACGTCATTGTAATCGCTGCCATAACACCGAGACAAACAAGCCAAACGGCACTGCCATCACTGGATTCTGGTGCTGCAATAATCAACAGCATTCGAATCAAACCAATCATTCCCATGGCTTTACTCGCTGTTGCAAGAACACCTGCGACTGGACTGGTTGCACCAGCGTAGGCATCAGGGGCTGCAAAGTGGAAGGGGGCTGCGCTCACTTTGAATCCGAATCCAACCAACACAAAGCCTATTCCAATCAATGGTAATGCAGTGGTTCCTGATTCAGCAAATGCAGCAGAGAGAACACTGAATTGAAGGGAACCCGCCCAGAGATAAAGCATCGAGAGGCCGTAAAGGCCAACACCAGATGCAACCGAGCCGACAATGAAATACTTCATTCCAGATTCGACGCCGACCTTCGACTCCTTTAGGAAAGCCACAAGGACATAGGTCGAGAACGAAGCGAGTTCAAGACCGATGAACAAAACAAATAGGTCTTGGGCAAGTGCGACAACCGACATCCCAAGCGCACAGGTGACCATGAGAATGTAGAAGTCAGCCTGTCTTCGGTTGTTATACAACTCGCGTTCACTAATTTTCGACCCAATCCCATTGACTTGGAGGCGATTCATACTCGAAAATGCTGCCAAGGCTAAAGCACCAAAGAAAATTAATTCAAAGATGCGACTAAAACCATTGATGAGAAGCAACTCTTTGCCAGACTCAGAGACGATGGACACGCGCTCAAGACCTTGACTGAAGATGTAGAGAACATCTAAAAAGGCGCCACCAAGCGTGAATGTAGCAATCCAAGCCGGCAAACGTGGGTCACTGGAAAGTTTGAATCGCTTTCCGCCCAAGAGCCAAGGAAGACGCAACTGAGTGCCTGGAATGCGGAATGTTCCTCGTCCCAAATTCGGAAGAAGAATCAACAAAAGCAAGCCGGCAAACAAGATCAATTCTGGACAAAGTGCATTGACAAATCCATCACCAAAAGGTTCGACTATGGTCGCGTTTGACATATCAGGCACCTCCATTAAAATCGCCAAGAATAGGTAAAATTAGTCCTTCAAAGATTTGAATCGTCCAGTCGTGCATCATATCTAATGCAATCCACGGCATGACACCAAAGACAATGGTGAACAATGCAAGAATGAGCATTGCTAACTTCTCAGGGCTTGCAATGTCTGGAACCGGTTGACCATTGAGGGAGGTTGGAGGCTGTGTTTCATCACCACCTTCGAAGATGGTGCGTTGCATCGACCAAAGGTAGTAGGCTGCTGTGATGGCCAAGACCAATGCAGGTCCAACCATCCAAAAGACACTCCATCCTTCGGCTGCAAGGAAATACCACAATGCAATGAGCATCATCAATTCCGCGACGAAGCCTGCTAAGAGTGGTAATCCAAGTGATGCCATCCATGCGAACATCATCGATGTTGCAAGCCAAGGGGAATGCTTTGCCATACCGCGCATAGCGCCAATTTCCATACTGTGATAATGATGCTTGAAAGCACCGCATACAGCAAACAGCATTGGACTAATGATGCCGTGAGCGAACATCATGAACAGTGCAGCAGCCCATCCCATTGGTTGCATGGTAGCAATACCGATGAGAATGACTCCCATGTGGGAGACGGATGAATAGGCAACCATTTTCTTGAGATTCGTTTGTCCAAGACAGACGATAGCACCCCACACAAGTGAGACCATACCAATAATCATCAAAGCGAGTTGGAAGTATTCTAAAGCATGTGGGAAAAGACTGATTGGGAGTCTGAACATTCCGTAAGCACCCATCTTCAACATGACACCAGCCAACAGCATTGAACCACCGGTTGGCGCTTGAACGTGAGCATCGGGCAGCCAAGTATGGAATGGAACTGCTGGAAGTTTAACAAGGAAACCAAGCATCAACATTGCAAACAAGACCTTCTGTATGTTCGTACCAAGGTACCAGTTCCCATTGCTGTTCTCCATCAATGCATGCTGCGTAATAGTTGGAATATCGAACGTTCGACCGGTCATCGAACCAGCATATTCCAAGGGATTAACAGGGTCTTGGAAGAAGTAGAGCGTAATCAAACCAAGCAACATAATCACGGAGGCTGTGAAAGTGTAGATGAAGAATTTCTGTGAAGCATACTTGCGGTCAGCGCCACCCCACATGAGAATCAAGAAGAACATTGGAATTAATGTCAATTCCCAGAACACATAGAACATAAACAAGTCGAGTGCAACGAAGACACCGATCAACGCACCGCCCATACCCAAAATGATCGGGAAGTAAACCGCCCCATTCTTTTCATTCCATGTAGCGATAATCGTCACTGGAAGCAAGAATGTTGTGAGCCACACCATTGGGAATGATAACGCATCCAAACCAACGGTCCAATGAATACCGAGCGATTCAATCCACGTATAGCGGTGTGTGAACTCGTAATTGTTGAAAGAAATTCCTTCCCAACTGGCGTTACCAAAATACTGGAAGAACATTCCAGTGGTAATGGCGAGGAGAACCAAGGAGAAAATCAGTGTAGCCATTCGAATCGGGTTCGACAAACGATTTCGCATCGATTCGTTGGCATTCGATACAAAGGCGAGTAAGACGATGCTTGCAACCAATGGGAATCCGACTAAGGGCATTGAAATCCAATCTTGCATTCAAGCCACCCCCCAAATCAAAAGCGAAATTGCTAATGTTCCAACGGCAACCATGAGGATGTAGTCTCGGGCAGAGCCAGTGGTCAATGAACGGACAATGGAAGAAAGCGATTGTGAACCGCTTTCAATTGCTTTAATGGTTCCATCAATCACTTCAGTATCAGCTTCAGCAACTTTGTTTGAGAATCCTGCAACGATATTCACCATAGCCTTGTCATAGTATTCATCGATGTAGAGTCGGTTTTCCAGAGCGGTCGCCAAACTCGATTCTCTAAACGCAGTGTTGTCGAAATGGAAACGCTTGTTGACCCATGTGTTGAGGCGAATAACTGGACGCATCCAAGGTTTCGCCTCTTCTCCGTCGGCTAATTTTCCACCATAGAGTGCCATAGCGATGCCTGGACCAACAACTGCGCCCAAGAAGATGACGACATAGGTCAGGATAAAGAAGAAGGCATCACTGTTTGCAAACGCGTGTTCCATTTCATACAGAATACCATTGAGGATGTTCTTTTCGGAAAGGAAACTGTATTCGGTATCGGCGGCCCAGTGGGTAAAGCCCATTCCGGCAAGAAGAATTGAAGAAAGTGTGACAAAGATTAGAATAAACAAGGGCGTCTTAATCCAGCCATTTGTCGGTTTGACATGCGCTGCAACCTCGGTATTTGGTTTACCTGCGAAGGTCTTCAACCACATACGTGACATGTAGAATCCAGTCATTGCTGCCCCGAGTAAAACACACATTGCAGGGAAGAGGAAACGTGGGTCATCCAGCGCAACTCGCCATGCGTTGGCAATAATGCCTTCTTTGGACCAGAAGCCACCGATGAAGGGTAATCCAATGATCGATGCAGAACCGACCAGCATTGCCGTGGCAGTGATGGGCATCTTGGAAGCCAAACCACCCATGTTCTCCATTGATTGCGCATCGAAATCGTCATCATCATGTTCATCGCCATGATGTAAGTGATGGTGCGCATGATGCACTTCATGAATCACTGAACCGCTTGCCATGAACAGCATTCCCTTTGCCATAGCGTGATTGAATAAATGGAACAGTGCTGCTCCGAAAGCGACAACGACGATGTAATGTGCATCACTATCATTGTGCCAGTCAAGTGTGTTAGCGAGATACAGAGCACAACCCAAACCAGTGAAGATGTAGGCGAGTTGACTCATCGTTGAGTACGCTAAAACTTTCTTCAAATCCATTTGAACAAACGCAATGCCTGCTGCCATCACAGCGGTAATTCCACCCACTGCAGCAATGATGAATGCAAGGTCGTCCAAATCTCCGTGCAAGGATTCTGCCCCAAAGAATGGGAACATACGAGCTACAAGATAGAGACCTGCGTTAACCATGGTCGCTGCGTGAATCAAAGCAGACACCGGTGTTGGTCCCTCCATAGCGTCAGGTAGCCAAACGTGGAGTGGGAATTGAGCAGATTTACCAACCGCGCCAATGAACATCAAACCAAGAGCCCATTGAAGCGTCCCTGCGGAATTCTCTGCAACAATCTCAATATTTTGTGTGTCAAAGACCACTGCATAGTCAAGAGAACCAAACAGGTCCCAAAGCATAACCAATCCAATCATCAGGAATACATCGCCAATTCGAGTCGTCAAGAATGCCTTCTTTGCAGCAGATGCGGCGCTTGGGCGTTCGTAATAGAATCCAATCAGTAGGTAGGAGCAAAGACCCATAATCTCCCAGAAGATAAACAACCAGAGGAAAGAATCTGCAAGAACCATTCCAAGCATTCCAGCACAAAACAAGACGAATTCTGCATAGAATCGATGGTTGCGGTTGTCGTTAATTGGGTCGGTGTTCATGTAACCAATGCTGAACACGTTGATGAGCAAACACAAGAATGCAGCAACAAAGAGCAACATTACAGTGATGTGGTCAACATAAATTCCGAATCCAAAGGAAACGGGTTCAGTGGTACTACCGCCGTTCCAAATGCCTGTGTTGACCCAAGCGATCTGTTCAAAAATTTCGTCAAGACCTGAATATCCTTTGAGGAATTCTGAAATCAAGAGCAAAGAAAGAATGAAACTTGCGCCCATGACGAGCAAAGCAATGATTCCTCCCTCCTTGAGGTTCTTCTTCCAGAATGGATGTCCGTTAAACACCCGGCCGAGGAATAAAATGACGGCAAAGCCCATCATTGGTAATAAAATAATCAATGGTGCGTATTGCATCCAGTCTGAGTGAACTGTTGTTGTAACTTCCGTACCTGACATTCAATCACCTCAGTTCTTTAGGACATTTACATCGTCCAATGATATCGTTTCGTGTTGCCCATAAACGGCAAGGAAAATCGCCAAACCTATCGCAACTTCACTGGCCGCAATAGCGATGGCAAAGAGTGTGTAGACCCATCCGGTTGTATCACCATGATGAACTGCTGCTGCTGCAAACTGCATATTGGCGGCATTGAGCATCAATTCGATACACATGAGGACGATAATCGCGTTCTTTCGTGTGAACGCGCCACCTAATCCAATGACGAACATCAAAGCAGAGAGGCCAGAAACCCATGCTGGGTCAATCATTCCTCTTCACCCCCAAATTCCCAAAGAAGATTTTCCATTCTCTCATCACGAACGAGGTAGGCTGCACCAATCATAGCCAGAGCCATGAGTATTCCAACAATCAATAATGGCAAGATCCAATCGCTGAGCAGTGAATCGGCAAGTCCGCTGGTGGTTGGATACTCTTCACTGCTGTTGGCCCAAACGCTGTCTGCGCTCAAAACTGAGACAAGAATCATACCGAGGGCTAACAAGCCCATACGAGTGAATAACGATACAAGTTTCATTCAAAATCCTCCTCTAAGATTTGGCGACGGGTCAACATGATACCGAACAGTACCACGAGACCAACGCTCGCAAGATAGACCAAAATCTGAATCGCTGCCAAGAATTCAGCACCCAGAAGGATGAAAATTCCAGACACTGCCATGAAGCAGAAAATCAACGAGAGCATCGAGTGTGCAACACGTTGTGCAAGAACTAAGCCGAGTGCGCCAAGAATGGCGATGGTTGCGAACAAAAAGAACACACCAGTTTCAGCAAAGCTTGCAATATCCATCTCAAGCACCTTCTTCCGCTTTGTTTGCAATGGCTGCCTTTGCTGCCTTCTTAGCCCGCTTGGTGCGTTCTTTGGTAGCACGCTTGGCGAGTTCAGTGTCAACTGCTTCTTGGTGAAGGGATGGCAAGACACGGGTTCGACTTGCATCAAACCACAATTCCTGGCGGGAAAATCCGGACATTCCATCGTATTCATTGGTCATGAAAAACGAGGTAAATCCACACGCTTCCATGCAAAGGCCACAGAACATACAACGGCCCAAATCAATACGTCCTGAGACGATTTGGTCATCAGCAACGCGTAAATCCGATTTGTCCAATACCGCTTCTTCGCCGGAATCATTCCAGCGAACAGTCGCAGTGCTGCCTGAAAGGTCAAGCACTTCTCCGAAGCGCCATTCATTTGGTGTATCTGTGTGTGCTGTAACATGGTTGAAGTCCTCAAGAGTTTCTGCAACTTCAGGAAGTAGAATTGCTGCATGACCGCCGATTTCGAAGTCTGCACCCATGCCGCCGTGTTCGCCATCTGCTCCATCCAATACGTCAACACGCAATTCAGTGGTCATGTGAAGGCAATCGTTTGGACATGCTGTTACACACAATTTACATGCGGTGCATGTCTCCCAAATAACTCCAATTCTGCCATTGTAATTTCCCGGAACGAAAAGCCAAGGTTCCATCTCCTCAAGTCGCTCGTAAGGGTATTGAACAGTTTGTGGTTTCCAAAGTGTTGGGAACAAGTCCGAAGTAACCCGGTCAGGGGCGAACTTTTGAGCGGTGATATCATTGAATTCCGCGGTTTTTGCAGCGCGAGCTTTACTCCCTGCATCGAGGAATTCTGGATGTTCGGAGTTATGGTAGCCCCAATCCAGCCTCTTGCCAAGCAACTTTCCAAAGAATGGGAAAGTACGAAGTGCGGTGACCAATGTAATCTTAAATGGATACCAGAAGAGATTTCTAAAGTTCGGTTTTGCGTGTGGATGCATTGGCATGTTAAATCACCTCAGTCCTTTCCCGGAGTGTGCGTTCCCGCGGGCTGTAATGTGTGAACGTGATACATTCGATCTGGCGCTGCGTCTTTGTCTTCATCATTCAGAAGAACATAGAACACTGCCAACCAAAGTACGGTTGTTGCAAGTGGGATGAACATTGGAATTCCCCAAGCGTCCCAAGCGCTTCCACCTTCTGCGGTGTAGGACATGTTGTCTGGTTGGAAGAGATACAGCCGGTAGACGACTGAAAGAATCACTTGAACGACAGCTAATGGCAAGAGCATTCTCCAGCCAAATTCGAGAATCTGGTCAGTTCGGATACGGGCAAGAGAGAATCGTGCCCAAACGAAGACAACCAAGAAGACCAACCAGGTCTTCAAGAGTACCACAATTGCGCCAGGAATTAAGACATAAGCATCACCAAGCACTGGGATCTGGCTGATGGTGCCTTGGAATGGCAAATGCCATCCTCCGAGGAAGAAATGTGTAAACAGGAAACAGGCAGCATAGGTGCGAATGTACTCTGCCATGAACAACATACCGAAACGCATTCCACCGTATTCAGTCCACCATCCTTCGACCAATTCAGCCTCGGCTTCCGGCATATCAAAGGGGACACGCTCAACTTCTGCAATCATTGTGACCAAAAACAGAACTGCACCCAATGGCATCAAGAACAGGTTCCAAGAACCGGCAGCATGCTGGAAGTGAATGCTCTCGATGATGTTGAATGTGCCTGAAAGAATGGCGACGGAGAGCAGTGTGAGTAGCAATGGAATTTCGTAAGCGGTCAATTGAGCTGCTGAACGAATGCCTCCAATCAATGTGTATTTATTGTTGGAAGACCAACCGGCAAAGAATACGCCAATTGGAGCGATGCCAAAGATAGCGATGGCATAGAGAATGGAAAGGTCTGGATTTGTCGCATAGATTCCGCTCGATAACGGGATGATTCCAAGAATCAGTAACGTCGAAGAGACGATGAGGAAAGGGGACACTTCGAAAATGAGTTTGTCTGCACGCCGAGGTACCATGTGTTCTTTGAGTAAGAACTTCATCCCATCTGCTACGTTTTGAAAGAAACCGGGGAGGATTGAATATCCCATCCATGAGCGGTTGTTGACTCGGTCAACAGTCGGATTTTTTGGATCGCGATTACCGAATCGCTTGTTGAGGAATTTGTTAATGGCTCCGACGATTCCGCCACCGAACGGCAACATCTTCCACCATTCGCCAGCGGTGACGCCGTTTTCTCCAACCCAAAGCGAGCGCAGAGCAGTCGTTGCACCACGGCGGTCGTTCATACGAGCGACGGCTTTACGTTCAATCCAAAGAATCGCGAATTGACTGAAAAACAGCATTAAGAATACAATGTTGACCACAGCAAAAGTACCAACTAAGAACGACAGGTCAGAAGCGCTGTCTTCCAAAGCTGTGCCTTCAACCGCTGAAGTAATGAAGGATGTGACAAGACTGTCTTTACCGAGGAAAATACCGCGCAAGTCATAGATGTCATCCATAGCAATCACCTCAACGGTCCGTTTCTCCAATACACGGGTCAAAACTACCCATAATCGCAGGAATATCTGCAATCTTGTAGCCAATCATTGTCTTTGCAACATAAGGAATTGTGATGAACATAGGTGAACGAATCGAAACTCGGTACGGATTCTTCCCCCGACCTTCGCCGCCACCTTGAACATAAAATTGCGATGCACCACGGGTACATTCGTAGTTACTGAAACCAGTTGCACCTTCGGGAGCACGGGTCGGTGCCTTGGTAAGAATCATTTCATCGCCGTTGGCATAGTTGGTATTCTTCCCACCAGGAATCTTGTTGAGTGCATCGAGTACCATTCGGCATGATTGGCGCATTTCTTCCATACGGACACGGTAACGGTCGTAACAATCGGCGCCTTTGACTGAAGTTGGTTTTTCGACCGATGGCTCCCAATCAATTTCGTCATAGACGGAATAGGGATGAGCCCAGCGAACGTCATAATTGACACCGGCAGCGCGAACGTTTGGTCCTGAAACGCCTGCATCGACCATCGATTCTGCATTGGCATAGCCAACGCCTTGGAGGCGGACAAGCCAGATGGTTGATTCGTCGAGCATCATTTCGTATTCATCAAGGCGCTTCTCGAACAACTTGGTCTTGGCGATAACACGGTCAGCAAATCCAATCGGCATATCGCGCTTGACACCACCAATACGCGGGTAATTGTAGTGCATTCGAGAGCCTCCGAGTTCTTGAAGTAAGTCGAGGAACATTTCTCGGTCACGCATACACCAGGTCATCAGTGTCAAGTTACCAATATCTGGCCCAAAAGCACCAAGCCACATCAAGTGAGAGGCAAGGCGTTGTATTTCAGCCGAAATAAGTCGAATGTATTCTGCACGAGCGGGTACTTCGGCTTCGAGCAAATCTTCAGCCGCATAGATGTAGGAGTTGGCCCATGTCATTGCGCTCACGTAACAGAGACGGTCGCAGTAGGGTGTGATTTGCGTGAAATCACGAGCCTCGCATATTTTTTCAACACCGCGATGGATGTATCCGAGTTCAGCCTCGGTATCGACGACGGTTTCTCCATCAACTTTTACCCGTAGCGTCCACAACCCATGGGTCATTGGATGCTGAGGTCCCATTGTAATCCACATTTGAGCCATGATAATTCCTCACTTAACACGACCCTCGTCGGCAGGTTTACGCATGAATCCTTGCGGGTCATCGTACATTTCATTGTGGTCATGATAGCGAAGTTTGTGCTGCTTTTGCAGTGGGTGGAATCCTTCTGGGCTGTCGTTTGGATTCAACACGCGGTGCATGTTGATGTGTCCTTCAAATTTGATACCGACCAAATCCCAAGTTTCCTTTTCGTTCCAATCTGCTCCAACCCAAATGCTCTGGATAGAGGGCACCGTAGGAGAGTCACCTTGGGGCAGTGGGATGAAGACTTCGAATTCCATTGGAATATCAATGCCTGAAAGCGCTTCGACATCGTGAACAGTGCAGGTGTTTGGAGTCTGGTCCTGAACGGGTTGGCGGAGGAAATGGTAAGCAACTTCCCATCCACGCTCTGGTGAGCCATCAGGGAAATGCGTTCCCGTCACCATCGAACAGTAGTTGACGCCAAGGTCATATTTCATCCACTTTGAAAGGGCGACCCAATGTTGCGGCGGGCACACGATTCGAACGAAAGCGTATTTCTTAGCGTTCGAATGGTTTGGAATGGAAGTTTCAATGCCGCTTCCACCGAAACGGTCGTTGATAGCAGCCATGCACGCATCAGCAGCCGTTGCGTTTTGCTTGGGGGTAATCGAGCCAACCATCTCAGTCATCCCCTACAATTACTGGCTTGTCACTGGCGCGCTCAGCACTTGGAGCGGCACCAATTCGAATGATTTTCTCACGGAGCAATCCAAAACCGTCGATGAGGGCTTCTGGACGAGGGGGGCAACCAGGGATGTAGACATCGACTGGGATGACCGTGTCAACGCCTTCGAGGATGTTGTATGACTGGAAATACGGACCACCGGAAATCGCACATTCGCCCATTGCAATGCAATATTTTGGCTCAGGCATTTGTTCCCAGAGACGGACCACTTTGTCTGCGAATTTCTTTGAGATTGGCCCGTTGATCAACAATACATCGGACTGTCGAGGGGATGACCGGAACAGAACACCAAATCGGTCACCGTCAAATCGAGGGGTTGCTGCTGCAGCCATCTCGATTGCGCAGCACTTGATGCCCAAGTGGAGGGTGAACAGAGATTTACGTCCCGCCCAATTGAAATATCGGCCAGCAAGAACACTGAGGAACTTCTTGATTCGGGTTGCTTTGAGGGCTTCGTCGGTAACTCCACCGACCATTTCGACCAAAGCGCGACTGTTGAAAGCTGCGAAATTATCTCCTGCTTCTGTCATAAATCCACCTCAAATGTAAATGCGTCCTCGCTTCCTGAACACATACCATACGCCCAGAGAGATAATGGTAAAGAAAACTCCGAGAAGCATAAGTGCGCTCTTGGCTTCTTCGACTGCTGCTGCACCAGCACCGGGTGATGTGGCGTCAGAAGCAACCACGCCCCCAAGGACAAGAAACATGAAAGCAACATCGAAAACAAGAAAAATAATAGCATACCAATAATACTGGAAGTGGAATTGAATCATTGCATCGCCAACAGGTTCGCTACCGCATTCAAAGGTTGTTAAACGACGTGGATAGAGGCTATGGTCCCGCTCATAGCCCTCCAATAAATACGAACGAGTAATGTGGGGTCGGGCCGGGTCTACTCGAGGACGGACAAACCATGTGATGACGAAATTTGTCAACGGCATGATTATTCCAAGTACTGTCAAAAAACCAATTGAGAGATACGCACTCGGAACCGATTCGAGGCCGGACATAATTTCACCCATGTGCAAAGCATACGCTCCGCAATCTTTCCGACTTGAGGGACCCCCATAAGTATTCCCAAATCAAACAGTAGAAAACGAATCGGATGAGATGGAGAAAACCAAGCCACTGCAAGATAAAAACTCAAATCTCAAGAACGAGGGCGTTTGATGAAACTTCGGTAGACAATACCGACGAAGAGGAGTACGAAAAGGCCGTACAATCCAGTCGTCATATGTTTGGCCTGAATTCCAAGGCCGAATAATCCCTGTTCAACATCACCATTGACAGTGAACTCGATGTTTTCACGGTCGACAACTCCAGTCTCAACGGGTTCTGCGGAGAGCGTGAATTTGTAAGTGTCCGCAACCTCTGCACCATCCGGTGTTCGAATACTCACTTCAATGCCGATGGTTTGACCAACTTCGATTTCACAGATGAAATCCTTAATCTCAATTTGACAAGTGTCAGTTCCATCGGCTTCATCCAAAAGGACGCTCCATCCACGGAAACTTTCAGACGAGAAAACCAGAACTTCGGAATCGACGTTTCCGGTATTGGTGATGAAGATTACAAATGTTTCCTTCATTGGATAGGTGACGTCAATTTCTGTATTGCTTTCGCCGAGGTCAAATTCAAATTCATAGATAATTTGGACATCGAGTGAAATATCGAAATGACCAGAACGGTTGGCTGCGTTCTTGCTACTCAATACGACCAATTCAAGAATACCACCATCGCCGGTTTCCGCACTTGGGTTGACGGTCAATTTTATTTCGAAATACAATTCAAATGGTCGTGCATCATAGCCGCCGGCACAATGGCCAAGTTCACACATTTGAGTTTCAGCAACATCTTTTGTCGAGCCAATGATCGGTTCTCCAGAAGCATCAAGCAAGAACAAACTGTTGTTTTTATCCCAAATACCGAATCCTACAGGAATTGTAATGTCATCATCAATTGGAAGGCCATAGAGGGTTATTTCTCGGGTCGCAAGACCTTCGAGCCCAGATACATCAAAGATGGCCCTGTCGTTACCATCGCCAGTGTTCCGAACCCAGAATCCGTATGTTTGAGACCCAGAAGGAGGGAGTATTGCATTGCCTGAACGTTGGTCAAGTCCACCATCAACAAGATGAACATCCATAGCGAAAACACGGTCCGAAAGAATTGCAAGGAAAAGGATTTGCCGTTGATTATCTGGCACTCCATCGTTATCATCATCACCGGAATGTGACGTGTCATCTTTGTTGATGATTCGAACCGTCAATCGACTGGAGGAGAGTTCTTCTTCGCCATCAATACTGACCACCATGAACACTTGCATGGAACTTTGTGGTGCAATTGCAATTCCTTGGGTCGATGAAATGAGGTTCCCATTACTGTCTTCACAGTGCACATCCCATTTTGGAGAAGCCGTTTGGTCATACTCAATACATCGATAGTGGTCTTCTGTATTTCCTGTATTTTGAATGGTAACCGGGAATTTTACAAGTGAGCCAGAACGACCTGTTTGTTCAAGTGCTGTGGCTTGAACTTCGATTCCATGAATGGCTTTGACCGTCACGGTAAGCGTGACTTCCGCATAGGCAACACCGCCACCCGCAGGTAACACGGAGAAGACAAGTTGAATTTGCTCAGTCGCCAAGGCATTCGCTGGAACATTGATGGCAAGTTCGACGTTCTCGGCTTTTTCAGAGCCGTGCTTCGAACCAACAGATACCGTGGTCGAATCGAGTTGCACGCTCCAACCTGAAGGAGGCGCTGAAGAAGAGACTCGCAGGTTATCCAAACCGTTTCCTTGGTTGGTAACGGTGAGCGTAGCGGTGCCGTTGGAACCGGGTTCTATATTGGAAAGCGTTGATGTTGAAAGTGAAAGACTCGCCCCAAATGATTGACCGACAATTACTCTCAATTCTTCCGAACATTTGACTGTGTTTCCATCTTTTGCGATGATTTGGATGACCGATTCATCTCCAGCAGTAACGGAGTCATCAGGTGTGACGATGATATCAAACATCCGAGTACCTTCGCCATCGGCATACGGCAGGAGGCCTGAAGACGCTCCATCGTAATTGACCCAACCCGCACGGCTACCTGTTTTTGCCATAGTTACTGACCAATCGCTGTTTCCAATGTTGGTCAAAGTGGCCGTGAGGGTCCCTTCGCCATCAGGGTCAACGGTCATACTCGACTTCGACAACACCATGCTGCATTCATGCAACTCTGGCACCGTCAAATCAAATTCTTCGACATCAGAGGCTTCTTGCGATACGTCGTTTGTTACAGTACCTGTGAGTTCCCAGCAGTATTTATTCGCCTGTTGGCCTGCTGGAACTTCAACTGAAACTGTAACCGTTTCTGTTTCATTTTGGTCAAGGGTTACCGTTTCTTCATCTAAATCGACTGTGAGGTCATCTGCATTTTGACAACCGCTTCCATCTGCTTCAGTAAGTGCAAGGGCGATTGTTTCATTGGTTTGACCCGTGTTTTCAACGACAATATCGTATTCCATGACCGTTTCGCCTCCCCAGTCTTGGTGGCGTTGAGACTCGGATGCCATTGAAAGGTCTACTCCGAAAACAGCAGAACCTGAGCCATCTCCAGCGGTCGTTGTGACGATTTTGGTTTCTGAAGCAGGTTGACCAACGGCAGGTGGAGCCTCGTTTGCATTGGCTGTGATCGTGGTGTCACAAGTTCCTTCAGCGTTTTGAGTCAATGTAACGGTCATTGTAGTTTCACCGTAATCATTTGATTCGATGACACCTGGGATTTGTTGAATGGATGATGTATATGAGCCACATTCCGGAGTTCCTTCTTCACTGCTTGAAAGGGACAATGTGATCGACTCTGGACCTTGATTGTACACTCTAACCGTGTATTCACCGGATTCTCCTGGATTGACTTCAAGACCGTTTCCAGGCGTGGTTTGGATGGTGATTGTCGCATCCCGTGCCCCGTCTGCAGCAACACCCGGCGTCACCATTGGTAGAATGGAAAGCAAAAGAAGCCCTACAAGGAAGTAGGCACGTTTTAAATCGTGCGTATTGTCTGTTTCTCGGGGGTCCATGACCCCCGGTGGCGGCCTTAGTATCAAAAGACTGCCCTTGTATGTATCAAGGAAAACAAACTTGGTTATCAACTTCATGCTTCGACGAACGACGAAACTGGAGTTTGACAATTCTTGCATTGAGTGAGTGAATCCGAAGTACAGGCTGCGAAATCAAGGCGATGGTATCGAGCCCCACACCCTGGACAACCAAGCATTAAACCTGAGATTTCATCGCGACATGACCAACACATCGTACCTTGCTTTTTTGGTTGTTCAACTGGAACTGGTGCGAACGGTTGAATCGATGGAATCATATCCCCTGCCGGCATTTCTAGTCCAGTAAGTGTGAGCCGGGGTGGGCTATCTTTTTCACGTCTAGAAAGGAAGATGCCACCGATGAGTAATGCAACAATAAGCAACCCAATCAGCATACCTGCAAGTGGAAGCGTTTGTCCCGATGTTCCAATCGGCTCTCCAACCGAAGTAACTTTCAATTCAATTGAAGCGTTTGTCATTGAATCAGCACCTTGTAAACCGAGTGTAAGAGTTCCATCTCCCGGTCGGTCGGCACGCACCAAGAGACGAACGGTCATCGATTCCCCTGGTTCTAAATTCGCAATATCATTTCCATCAATACTACCCGTCCAATCCTTGGATTCTTCGAGTATTAATTTATGTGAAAAGGCAATGTTTCCGGCATTCATCAATGTAACTTCTAATTGCTCTTGAGTTCCTGTCGTAAAAGAAGTCGTTCGTTCTTGAACCCATGATGATTCGAGAACCGTAGCGACTAAGAGACCAATTTCTTCTGTGTATTCAACATCTCCTCCCTCGAGTTTCAACACGAATGAGGGTTCGCTCAATGGAGGCATTGTCGTCGAGATAAGGATTGTACAGGACACCGGTTCAAGGTTACCGAAAGGTATTGGTTCGATAGGCGAACAGTCACCAAATAAGCCACTGCTCAAATATACCGAAGCGGTTGGTTGCCACTCTACATTCGCCTCGTTTCCAATAAGCCATGTGAACAATAATGGAACACCTGTTGGATGGGAGCCATCTCCAAATGGCGTGTTCCATGATGTGCCATCCTCCAATTCAAGGCTAGCAAAATTAAGCGTTGGTTGAGCAAGCACTTCAACATTGAACTGCCCGATCCAAGAGATTCGGTCCGAGTCACTGTCAAGATGGAATTTAACTTCCCCAGATGTGCCGGTTCCATCACCTGAAATGCCGAACAGCAGATTCTTCGAAGATGCCCATGTAAGGTCAAATGGTTCATTACCTGAAGTAACCGACCAACCAGAAGGTAATTCAAAAGATGGCGTTAACGAGAGGTCAATATTACCTCGGTGCTCCAATGAGAACAGCATACTGAAGTATGAATCTGGGCGGAGAACACCAATGTTTGTTTCCAAATTCACATCAACGTCCGTTACTGTTTTGACCTTGATCGGTATATCAAATACCCAACTTTCTGTGATTTCAGTTTGTGAAATTGCAGTCAAACGAACCATTCGTTCTGCACCAGCGATTGTCATCATTGGTGGAGGTGTGAACGACATCCCAATGACCCGATGTGTGTCTTTTGAAATAAGGCCTGTCGAACCAGAACTGGCACCGGGTACGCTTGAAAGTGTATCAAATCCAGCGCCCCAACCAGCAGGTGCTTCGAGGAATAAATCATAACCGATGTTGGCGTTACCGATATTGAATAAGCGAATGTCAATACTTGTCGGCTCAGTTGGAGATACCGGAACAATTTCATAGTTATATTCAAGACGTAAATCGGGTAATTCGGGAACTTCAAGATACAGCATATATGGATAAGTCACTCCATTATCTACATCGATTCCCAGCAAATCAATACGGTATATTCCTGGCTCGGGCGGAGCGGGATGAACAAGCGTGACTACGATTTCTGCTGAACCTTGACCATCAAGGGTGAAATTTGATTCTGATGCTCCGACATACCATGATTCCGTTTGGCCCGTTATGTCATTCATGACATCTTGAGTAAAGAGACTTGCATTCGTCGAGACCAGAGCAGTGTTGGTAAGGGTAATGTTCCATGATGTCGTTGTCCGACTTGTATTCAATAGCATAATCGATTGAGGTTCAGCAGAAAGTTTGACTCCCGGTGCTGTGACGTTCACCAAGACATCATGCCGATTGTTATTCTCAAGAATCTCTTCGATTTCGTCGTTCGGGTCGATGATGAAGGAGAGCGTCGATTGGCCTGCAATTTGCGGCGTCCAATCCCACACTTGCGTCTTTGATGCACCAGAGCCCAAATCGAGCGTCTTTGTTTCAATTTCGATACCATTTGCTTCAAAGGTTATGTCGAAGAAGTCAGCTCGGACATTTCCGACATTGAATACTTTTGAAGTGACTTGTAATTGGTCCTCAACTTGAGGAATGGTCACGGACATTGTAAACTCTTCCTCCACGATTGAAGGGTCTGGACGCAGGTCATTGACGCCGTACCCCAGGACTGCAAGAGCAAATGGTTGCGCTTTACTGCCACCATGGTACACGTCCTTGACGACGACCGTCCAAACGCCAAGTTCGGTATTATCGATCAATACAACTTCGACGTTGTTCAAATTGTCTGCCACCCCTCCCGTAGTAGAGCGCCCATTCGCGAAATCATTACCAAGGTAAATTTGACCGCTTGGATTGGTGACTTCGATATCGAGGTTATTGACTAATTGTGTACTTGAGAAGGGTGAGCCTCGTTCATCCGACCAAACAAGGACCGTTTTAAACTTAGAATTTGCTTGAGTGATGTTGAAACTATATGTTTTTGAATTGCCTGTTCCTGATAAAATTGAACGGTCATCAACCCATATTCCACCGAATGATGGAGCGAGGGTCTCAAGTAAATTGAGGCGACCCCATCCTTCATCGTCGTTTGGAATATCTCGAGAGCCAATATCTTGCGCCCCTAATATCAGTAAGGCTTTGACTAAAGCACCTTGAGGAGAAGGGCGTAGTGCGATTTCTTCAAGGTATTCACGAACCATTACAGCAGCACCTGCAGTATTCGGTGCCGCCATTGAAGTTCCAGTATATTCAACATAGTAGGCATTCGACCATGTGGAACTACCGATATCCGTTGCTTCTTGAGCTCTACATGAACGCACATAGCCGCCGGGTGCGAGAATATCTGGCTTAATGCGCCCATCATCTGTCGGTCCTCGTGAAGAACCAGACATGATTGAATCCGGACTTCCTGAATAACGGTTTTGGTGATTGCCGACGGTGATGGAATTCTTGGCTGTTGAAGGCGCACCCACGGTTCCGGTGTCTGGACCGTCATTGCCTGCGGCAAAAAGGATGGTCAAGCCGTCATGGCCATTGTAAAAGCGGTCGTAATAATTCGCACGGTCATCAACGTCTTCGCTCTCTGAAGTATACTTACCTTGGTCACTTGCCAAGGTGGACCCCCAAGAATTCGTATGAGTGTGGGCACCTGCAGAATAAGCGGTGTTGAGAAGATAATTCAATGAAGGGGATTGGAAATTACCGGTGTTATCGTTTTCCATGGCTTGGAAATAGAGTTCCGTCGAGGTTGCTACTCCTGAATAGCCCCCTTGTGACCCATCGCCAAGAACCGTACAGGCAACATGCGTGCCGTGACCTGAATGTTTGTCAGCGGTCGAACCGTCTCCAATGACATCATGATTACCAACGACGCGAGTACCAAAATCCCCATGGTCAGCATCCAAGCCTGAATCGGCAACAGCTACTATTTGTCCAGAGCCATCTAAATCGGTGGTGAAATAACTGGTCACTTGAGACGTCTTCATGTGGGTACGAGCCTGGCTGTTGTCCGTGCTAAAGGTCGGTTCAAAGCGGAAGATTCGCAGTGAGGGTTGAGCAACAATGCCAATCAGGTCATCGGTCGAGAGAATTCCTTGGTAACGTCCTGAATCCCACTGGTGAGATTCTGAAAAAGCAAGTGGGATGAGTTCTGCAACTTTCTGGACCAATTGCGAACCGGAAGCATCTGTAAATTGAATTGAATCCATTGGACCTTCGTCATTTCTCCAACCTTCTATTCGCATCGATACACCTTGCAGTGCTTCTTCTCCACCTTCAAGCATCAAGACATCGAGAACCGGGCCATCGATCAACAAAGCAAGCGGCACAGGGTATTGCGCCACGATGCCATCGAGAGAAGAAAGGTCCGACAATGCGTACGGTGTACCTTGGATAAGAAGACCTGAGGGTGCGATAAACTCACGAACTGCGAGACCTGGAATATCGTTGAGTGCTGTTCGCACATCCATCATCAAGACCTCATTGGAAACTAATACGAGACTCAAATCAAATCGTGTCACCATCCATTCGCTCGGAATGGGCCGGTCAAGTTGGAGGCCGTTGATATCGAACGTTCCGATTCGACTCGAGGCAATGATTTCTCGGTTTTCCGACCAAGGTGAATATTCATTGTAACCGGCTGCATCAGAAAAAACATCGTCAATAAGGTCGAATTGAACCCATTCAATTCCGCCTTCAAGTTCAATTTCAGATGAAACCACCCCTATGGGGTGGAACAAAGGCGATGTGCTTTGCAAGAGAAAAAGAGTGATGAGAGCGATTGCTCCAAGCATCGAACGTTTGACTTGCACAAGGCGTCCTCTTATCGCCCTGTTTTATCGCTATGGGTATTCTGGGCCTCAAACATTGAATTCACGAAATTGGCCATGTACTACGTTCTGCTTTGTCGTTGAAGTGTTCACTGCTCCAAACTCCAACTGAATGGGACCATAATTCCGACTGTACTTTGCCGTTGTAATCGGTATATTGTACATCGATGGAAATAAAGTATTCATCCCAAACGGTATACCCAATCACGAGCATTTCCAAATCGTCACCTGCTAATGAGGAATGTGAAGCAATTCGTTCAACCTCGATGGACATCATCCCAAGGACTTCGCCATCGATTGATTGAAACTCGATTTGAACTGAAACATCCGTAATATCACGACTGCCGACATTGTGAATTTCAGACATTATCAAATGCCCACCTCGTTGAAGATACTGAGTTTCGACATCGATTGCATCACGGGGTAAAGCCCAATACCAACCGCTGAAAATTACCCCGAGAAGGAGTAAGAAAACAATTCCTGCTAATGCAACGCGACTGGGGCTTACTTCTCCGCGAATCTTAACGAAGGCTTTCGAAGCCCTTTGCATATCTTCATAGGTTTCGATTCCATCTTCATCCAACGAATAACCAAGAGATTCGATTTTTTGAAGTCGGGCTACATCGAGTAAACCGACTGATTTGATATCATCTTCATGAACCAGCATATCTCCATGCTCGTCGACGGCTATGTGGCGTTCATCAGACATAAAATCACCATATCAAGGCCAAACCACTGGCAATAACCGTCGTAATTGGTTCAACAATCAACACGTGTCGTGTCTCAATGCTGTCACCCGTGAGAGAACCGATCAGTGAGAGGTCTGTGACCATGCCATTGACGCCAATCGATGAAGCGGTCGGCAATGGCCCAGTAAATTGGGCATCGAGTAAGACAGCACGGCCACTGAAGGAGTGCCCTTCAAGGAAACCGGTCGTATAACTCGGTTCAACCGTTGCTTCTGCACTGGCAACAATTCGACCATTGGTAATATCATCTAAAACGATAATTGGATACTGGAACGGGGCTGTATAGATTTGAATGGTCGCAGATTTGAGGTTTTGTCCAATCACTTCAATTCGATCAATGGTCACACCGGGCGAGGAAGGCAAGTCTGTTTGTTTGAGGTAAAGTTGTTTGACCCCTTGACCTGAAGATGCTACACGCATACCCCAATCATCTGTTGTTTCAAGCACGAAAGTTGAAGGAAGGTCTTCAGCCAAAAGTAATACATCACCTTTGGTATCCACCGAACGCCCTGTTGCTTCGAGATACAGGTCCATGTCATCGGTATTGGATTGGTAATCCAGTTCCATCATCCCTTGGAATGAAATATCTGCTCGCATGTCAAAGTTGTTATTCGGTTGAGCTGAAAGGTTCATCAAGCCTGGTAAATCACGCATAAAGGCGGTAGCAGGCCACCAGAATCCATCGACGTAGCGCATTTGCTGAATCATCAAGGATTCTGCCGAATGACCATCGATTTGATATTGAGGAGGAACTTTGAGATTGATGAGGAAAATATCGCCAATGGTTGTTGAGAAGTCGGTCGATTGAGGAACGCCAACAATCAACGATTCGACTCGACTCAGAGCACGTCTATCGATAAAAATAGCATGCGCAGAATCAAGGCGAGTACCTAAATCATAGTGCATATCAATCGAAACTCGGGGCACTGTAAGGTTGTCTTGGGTTGAAAATACTGCATTTGCTTCGACATTATGGGGACCACTGGTGTCAAGGCCTGAAAGAACCAATTCAATGTCTCGGCCTTCTAATCCGTTGACAATGACACTCAATTGTTGCCGCTTTGGAGTCCACTGTTCAAGATAGAGGTCCAATTCATACATGGGTATTTCACCCGCCATACGGAAATCATATTCCAAGAGTATTCGACCTGTCGGCATACTTGGCAACCAAGAACGAAGATGCCAAGAACGACGGATTTCGTAGGTGATGCCTTGCTCTTCCCAGATACTAAGATTGACTCCTTCCATTTCGGAAGCCAAAATTATTCCATCCTCGAGGGCCGTCAAAAGTTGGTCGATGTTGGTGACGTTTGCTGCATTGAGTGCGTCAAACACCCCTTGATATTCTTCTAAATCTATTCGATGGTCTGCTAAGGCTCCATTGACAACACTTCGGCTCGACAAGGTATAATTCGGCATTCGTGACAGATTGAAAGTCACTACTGTGGCTTCGAAAACTTCCATACCAAGTCCATGTGACCATTCAGGTTGTTCAACAACATTCGTACCTTTTTGAATATCCATCGTAACATTGAAAAGTTCTCCAGTCACCAAATCAAGACCCAATGACATGTCTTCATTACTCGTTTCAAGTCCACCTAAATCAACAACAGTTGAATAAACAAAGTCATTGACAAGTGAACCGAAATTCACCAAATCTCCAAGGAAAAAGGAGAGCGCTTGGACGCCATTCCCTTCATCGAAAGTTGGCAACTCAAGCCCAGTTGAATCGACATCACTTGGATAGGCCACAATAATATTCGCTGGTAAAGGATCGATGGTGATTCGACCGTTCATACCTTTGAATTTGTCTTCGTAATCAGTTTCATCTTCAAGCAAAATGTTCATCGGTGAAGAATCGGCTCGAATCAACTCGATTCTCGAATTGCCTTCTGGCCCGATAGCACCTGGGTCAAGTGGCGAAAGTCGGCGGATACTTGTCACGTCTGAAATTGCAGTGCTGAGGCTGGTTTCTCCAGTCGCTTCATCGACCCAGAATCGGAAATGGTCACCGTCCATGGTGAGTGGTTGCGTTGCATTGGTCAATTGAACTTCAATCGAATCCATCGGTATTGAAGCTACATAACCAATTGTATCACCCAAAATCAATTGGAATGAAGAAGGTAAGCCGCTGAGGCGTATTGCATTGCGTTGTCCATCGCCGTTTCCGCCATAGGTAATGGTACCAATTGGGACGGAGGCTGAATAGGTCAAAGCCTCTGAAGTTTGGGTGACGTTGAATGTACTTGGTCGATTGGAAAGGGTAGCAGACTGTTGATTCGCAGAAAGTAAATCGCCATCATCATGCAAGATGTGCCCAATCAATAACGGGCCACCGCTCACACCATGCAATTCCATGTGACGAATATCGTTGATTGGGTCATACTCATGGCTGATACTGGAAATTCCACCTATTCGAGCACTCATGGCAATGGGGACGAGTGGGGCTTGGGGGCCAAGCCGCCCATTGACCGTTCCAATATTAGCATCCTCGGACAGTAAGATATGGTCGATTTCAGGTAACCATGGTTGGTCGCTGCTTGAGATTGCAATTGAAACAGAACCAATTTCCATTGGCCCGCGAGTTGAGGTTGGTAAACTGAGCCGGACTTGATTGTAACAATTCAAACGAATCGCTCCGCCTGAAGCACCGGCCGTTCCAACAATCGATTCAGGAAGACCATTGACTACATCGCCAATATCGAGAACCACTTCAACAATGGTCAACAAAGCATTGTCAAATATTTGTGCAATACTGTTGAGATTTGGATTGTCATAATTAACGCGGCTTAATCCGCTTTCTGGAATTTCAAAACTTCCCGCTACAATGATGACCTTTGGTACATTGGTAATGTTCATGACAATTGATGAGGAATCGGAAGCATAACCGCCCCGCATGAATGTCGATTTGTACTGCAGTTCATCGATGGATTCAGTTGCAACAATTGCAACCAGCGTAGTTGGAGGCGATGCTGGGTTTACTGGAAGGGTTGGGTCATCGACATTGTTGTCCTTATCGTCAGTGAAATTCTTGATGGCGATAATCATTGAAAGGCGATTTGGGATTTCTCCCGGCAGATCAGCACCGCCTGGCTCTTCTCCAATCATGGTAAAAACAGCGGCTATTTCATCAGGATGAAGTGTTCCAGAAGGTAGGCCTCGAATCCAAGTGCGAGAGTCCGTTATGTTGCCAAAGAGGGACTCTCCCTCCGATGTGTTGGAGCGGTCCTCGAAATAATGCAGGTACATATCTGCTCCATAGTCCGAATAAATCTCTACTGTGTCGAAGGTGTTTTGTCCGAGATTGTCGTTTCGCAAGGTAATATCAATTTCGTTTGGCAATCGAGTATCGCCAACTTCAGGGTGGAATCCCGCATCGATATAGGCAGTTTCGAGTACTTTGACGGTCGTCCCTCCATTGTCACCTTCGAACCGGATGAAACCAACACCAAGGCCAAAGCCACATTTATGTTCAGCACTTTTAGCATCGTGATCGAGAAGTGGGTCATAATAGGTCGAACCATCATCGCAATTTGATTGACGGTTCGAACTGTCAGCATCTGGATTCGACGCACGAATGGCATACGGTGCCGAAATCGAAGTGAGGCTCAAATCTGAGGAATTCACTCCCCCGGTGAGGAGGGAGCCGACAAAGTCTAAGGCATTGGAAATCACGCTATTGACGCTGAACGTCATCTTCTGTATACCAACACCGAGTGTGAAGTCATGTGGGGGTTGCGTGAAACGTGTATCGATGACAAGTGCATACGATTCAGAGTCGTCAAGCGTGACATCAAAAGCAAAACCTTTCATCAAACTTACTTCGAGATGCGACAGATTATCCCACAATAAATCGTTTTGATTGAGGGCGG
>Ga0209709_10000549_pt1 | contig 36039 bp, 35 predicted proteins | sample ArcticOcean_MG_C_2_FD_187435 | JGI IMG/M metagenome (GOLD analysis project Ga0209709, IMG submission 187435) | Marine microbial communities from western Arctic Ocean - ArcticOcean_MG_CB4_136 (SPAdes) (version 2) | ecosystem: Environmental > Aquatic > Marine > Oceanic | place: Arctic Ocean... | reverse complement strand
TAATATAGAGCTACTGACCATTCATCTTTCTGGCGGCAAAAACATGATCACTGCAGCTAGTGCTGCAGCGCAAATTATTAAGACCAAGATAATTGGAGTATCTGTTCTGACAAGTCTTAATGATGAAGACTCCTCAGTGTTATTTCAAAGCACAGCCAGAGATCAGGTTGCCAGACTATTCAAGCTAGCTAATGAAACTGGTATAGACGGAATAGTTTGCTCTCCATTAGAGCTAGATTTAGCTTTAAATATCCTATCTCCTGAGATGCTTAAAATTACCCCAGGTATTCGAGATATTGAGGTTAGCGACGATCAGTCTAGGACTATGACCGCCAATGAAGCCATCAAGCATGGGGCGTCTTATTTAGTGATCGGTAGACCTATTTCTAAAGCTTCAAATATATCCAAAGCTTTAAAATATTTTAATCAATCTATAAATGAATAAAAAAAGAGCACAGCAGATACGTAATGCACTTAAAAGGACATCTAAAATAGTCCTCCATAAGAAAAATTTTACTTTTTCCTATAAATCAGATCTTTTAGAATATAAATCTTATTTAAGCAATTTTTCAACTGAGCAATATCAGCTATTTGATGCCTTATTCAATGAGTTAGAGGTTCAAGATTCTATTCACAGTCTTTTGGCAGGAAACGTTGTGAATCAAACTGAAAATAGATCAGCTCTTCATCATCGATATAGGGCTACCAATCCGATTCCAGAGTTTAATTTTAAAAAATTATGTGGACCATTACTTCAGCAAATTAAAAAAGAAAAATATCAAAATATTATTACATTCGGTATTGGAGGCTCCTATGAAGGTCCGAAGTTACTGCAAGAATTTTTATTTAACCCTACTTCTAACATCAACTATTCTTTTGTATCTGGACCAGATAAGGATGAATTCAATTCAATTGTTAAGCCTTTATTGGGCCAAAAGAATTTATACATTTTTGCCTCAAAATCTTTAGCCACTGATGAGACTCTTTCTTGTCTTAAGTGGCTTGGAAAAAATAGAACTGATAAGAATTCAATAGTCATTACTGCTAACTCTGAGGGTGCTAGAGCCCTGGGGTTTGCTCATACATCAATAGTTCCTTTCCCAGAGCCCGTTGGAGGGCGATACTCTATTTGGTCCCCTATATCTCTGACAGCTGCCATAGAAAATAACTTCATGGGGTTTCTTCAAGGGGGAAGCCTTGCAGACAGTCTAATATCTGGCACTTCGTTAGATGCAAGAAAGTATCAAAAATTAATTAAAACCTTAGCTTTTTCAGATATCTGGTTTAATAATTTTTGCAATAAAAAAAATAGAGTAGTCCTATCCTATAATTGGAAGCTTAGGTCCTTTGCTAATTATATCCAGCAACTTGAGATGGAGTCTCTTGGCAAGCCTTTTAATGCAGAGTCTATTTTTCATGAAACTGGACAAACAATTTTTGGGGGATTTGGCTCTACAGCTCAACATTCATATTTTCAGCTTCTTCATCAAGGTACCTCTCAATGCTCAGCTGATATTATTTATAGTCCAACCGCTCAAAGCCCTCTAAGCAATGCACAGGCTAAAGGCCAAGCATCTCTTCTATCCTCTCCTCAAAAACAATCTTCTGATTTGCGAGAACTGACAAATGGAAATATTCCAGTTAATTTATTTGTTGTACCAAAATTATCATTAAGAGAATTAGGATTTCTTTTAGCAACTTGGGAACACAGAGTATTTGTTACAGCCAGTTTGATGCAGATAAATCCATTTGATCAATTTGGAGTTGCAGCCGGAAAGACAGCTGCTCAGAATTTTCTTCAAAAATGACGCTTGATCTCAAGCAAGTACCACAAACTCCTGGAATTTATAAATTCTTTTCAGACAATAAAATTATTTATATTGGCAAAGCAATTAATTTAAAAAAACGAGTCTCTTCTTACTTTGGATCTTCGCTCAAGGATCGCAAGACATCTCAGATCAAGCTATTAACCGATAGAATAGAAACATTCTCCACTCAAACTGAGGCTGAAGCTTTACTATTAGAGCAATCATTAATTAAGGAGAATTTACCTCGTTTCAATATCCTTCTCCGAGATGACAAAACTTACCCATACATTCATTATTCAATGAGTGATAAATTTCCTAGTATAAGCATGAAGCGATCAAAACACGCCGTTTCAAAAGATTATTTTGGCCCTTTTATAAGTGCTTATGCTGTTAAATCTACAATCAAAGATTTGCAAAAGATATACCAAATTAGGAACTGTAGTAATAGTACTTTCAGAAATAGATCTAGGCCTTGTATAGAGCATCAAATGCAAAGATGTTCTGCGCCCTGTGTGGAGCATATTAGCGAGATAGATTATAGTACTGATATTTCCTCTTCCCAGCATTACCTTGCTTCCACAGGCAAAAAATCCAGAAATCTAATGTTATCGCAAATGAAAAAGCTTGCTGATGAGTGTAACTTTGAAAAAGCACAAGAGCTCAAGCAAAGAATTGCAAGTTTAGATGTTTTACAGCAAGAACAAGCCTTCTCTTCTAACCTCAACAGCATTGATTTCTTTGCTTGTGTTGAAAAGCATGGAAAAACAGGCGCTTGTATTTTGTCTGCACGAGAGGGGAAAATACGTGGAACTAAAACATATTTTTTTAAAGAAAATTTATTAGATGATTTAGATAATCTGCTCCAAAGTCTTGTATTTTCTTATTATCAAAATACTTTCTCACTCCCAGAAAAAATTATTTTTACAATGAAGCCAAAAAATTTAAATTTAATAAGAGAAGCAATTAAGCTCAAATTTTCCCAATCAATTGATATTTCATGCTCCACTCCTTCAAGCACCAAGCAGCTTGTAAAACTAGCAATATTTAATGCTAATCAAGTCATAGAAAATAAAATTGGAAAATCTGATAAATATGATCATGCAATGAAAAATCTTTCTCAATACCTTGGATTGCATAAAGCTAAACTTTTAATTGAAGGTTATGACGTCAGTCACCATGCCGGTAAATATGCAGTAGCCTCCCTAGTAAAATTTTCTAATCAAGGTCCTGAAAAAAAATTATATAAACTTTACAACATTCCCGCACTCTATTCAGGCAATGATATTGGATCCCTTGCGAATGTTTTAGAAAGAAGGGTTAATAGGGCAGCAGAAAATTCTTTACCAGACATTATCTTAATAGATGGGGGCAAAGCTCAATTGAACGCAGCATTAAAAATTTTTAAAGAAAAGCATCAGCATCAGCCTATCATTTTGAGTATTGTTAAGGGAGCTAATAGAGTTAGGGCAACAGAAACTATCTTGTCAGAGCAAGGTATTCTTGAAATTCCTGTAAATAGTCCAGGCTTCAATCTGTTACAGCAAGTTCGAGATGAATCTCATCGATTTGCAATTACTAGCAATAGAAAGAAGAAAAATAAGGCCATCAGATATTCAGCGCTTGATCAAATCCATGGCTTAGGTTTTAAGAAAAAACAAAATCTTATTAGTTATTTTAAGTCATTGAAACGTATACGCTCAGCTTCCCTCAATGAACTATGCACTGTTCCAGGAATTAGTATTAAACTAGGCGTTGAGATACAAAAAAATCTATCTAAATAATGAACTCTTTTATTCAGTGCCTAACTTATTTTCGAATTATCGCTGGACCTATAATTTTTATTTTAATTCTAGCTTTACAATTTTATGGCATAGCATTGATAATTCTATTGTTAGCAAGTGCAACAGACTATTTTGATGGATTTTTAGCGCGCAAGTATTCTCTTACAAGCACTTTGGGAGCTGTGCTCGACCCAATCGCAGATAAAATCTTAATAACTTTTTCGCTTATTGCCATTGCTGTAGTTTTAGATAGCTCTTATTTTGCTTTTATTGCAAGCTTCATACTTGCAAGAGAATTTTGGGTAAGCGCATTAAGAGATCTGAATGCTAGGAATGGAGATCAAGAGGCAACAAGTGTTACATTCTTAGCTAAAATCAAGACATCTATTCAGTTGATTACCCTTTGTGGATTTTTAATTGGTTTATATATAGACAATGCCTTGGTATTGTTTCTGTCACATTTTTTGCTATTCTTAACCCTAATAATTACTCTACAAACTGGTCTTTCATATACAATAGCAACATTTAAAAGATAAGGCTGGATGGCAGAGTGGTTATGCAGCGGCCTGCAAAGCCGTTTACGCCGGTTCGATTCCGGCTTCAGCCTCCATTGGTAAAATATTATGGATAATACAAATAATAATTCTAAGATAAGCGCAGACCAAGACGTTATGCAGTACGATGATGATTTTTCTATAGCAGATATTATTGCAATACTCAAAAAATCTCAGAAAGTAATCCTTTATACAACACTATCCTTTTTTTTGGTTTCAAGCATATATATTTTTTCTCAACCTAATCAATATACTTCTAGTAGCTTGCTTGCTCTTGTTGAAGATAGTGACGCTGGCGGTAGTGGTTTTGGGGACATAGCAGCTAGATATGGCGGGCTAGCATCCGTAGCAGGCGTTGCAATTACTAAAGGTAGTAGCACTAAGTCAAATCTTGTTATGGCGACAATACAATCACGAGATTTTTTTGAACACCTATCTAATATTCCAGAAATCTATCCATTTCTTGTTGCGTCCAAGAGTTATGATGCAAGTTCTAAAATTCTTGAACTTGATGAAAATATATATAATTCTAAAAAGATGACTTGGGTAAATGGCAAACCAAGCACTCTTGAAGCGCATCTTAATTTTCTATCAAGCATGACCTTGTCAAAAGATAAGAGAACTGGATTTATTTATCTTTCTTTTCAGCATATCTCTCCTGAATTTGCATTTAGGATGACAAAAACAATTATCTCCGAAGCTAATAATGTGATCAGGCAGGAGCATTTAGAAGAATCTCAGAAATCTATATCTTATTTAAATGCAGCGCTGATTAATACATCGGCAATTGCGACAAAGTCATCTATTACCACCTTGCTAGATGCTCAATTAAAAGTGCAAATGATTGCAAATGTCCGAAAAGAGTATGTCATTAGGGCTATAGATAAGCCTTACTTGCCAGAATGGAAAGCTGGCCCCTCGAGACTAAAATTTATAATCCTTTCTTCGCTTTTAGGAATGTTAATCAGCGCCTTCTTTGCTATGTATCTTCATTATTTTCGTGGTAGTAAATAAGAAATCTTTAACTATAATATCCAGCTCTAAAATACAGATTTTATGAAATCTCAAAATAATATTGGCATTGTAGGTCTTGGATATGTTGGACTACCCCTTGCTGTGGCCTTTTCTAAAAATTTTAATGTCATAGGGTTTGATATCAACTCCTCTCGTATATCTGAATTAAGCGCTGGCATTGATGCAACTTTGGAGGTAGAGCCCTCATCGTTACACGGCAATGCAAGGATTTCTTTTACCTCTGAGCCAAAAGATCTCCAAGATTGCGAATATATTATTGTAACCGTTCCCACACCTGTTACTGCTGACAATCTCCCAGATTTATCACCATTAATGAGCGCAAGCAAGATGATCGGTCAGGTAATTCAGAAAGACGCAACCGTGATTTATGAATCAACGGTCTATCCTGGCGCAACCGAAGAAATTTGCGTTCCAATCCTTGAAAAAGAATCCGGTCTTGCATTTAATAAAGATTTTTTTGTTGGCTATAGTCCAGAAAGAATAAATCCTGGAGACAAGGAGCATAGAATTCATAATATTATTAAAGTTACCTCTGGTTCTACGCCTGAGATTGCAGATAAAATTGATGAATTGTATTCATCAATCATCTCTGCGGGCACTCATAAGGCTAGTTCTATTAAAGTTGCTGAGGCCGCAAAAGTTATTGAAAATACTCAAAGAGATGTAAATATCGCCCTAATAAATGAGCTTTCCATTATTTTTAATACTTTAGAAATAGACACTGAAGAAGTTTTGGAAGCCGCTGGAACTAAATGGAATTTTTTACCCTTTCGCCCAGGATTGGTTGGCGGTCACTGTATTGGAGTGGATCCATACTATTTAACGTTTAAGTCAGAGCAGATGGGGTATAGCCCAGAAATTATTTTAGCTGGAAGAAGGCTCAATGACGGAATGGGATCTTATATTTCTGGACAGCTAAGAGCCGCCATGCAAAGAAGTTCGATAGATTTAAAAGCATCTAAAATACTCGTAATGGGACTTACCTTTAAAGAGAACTGTCCTGATATGAGAAATACCAAAGTAATTGATATTATCTCTGAACTTACAACACTTGGAGCTAAGGTTGATTGTTATGATCCCTGGGTTGATAAGAATGCGGTCCAGCAAACCTATCAAATTAATCAAATTAATTATCCATTGGTAAATGAATATGATGCTATTGTCCTAGCAGTCGCACATGAACAGTTTACAACCTTAGGTATAGAGCAGATTAAAAGTTTTGGTAAAGAACATCACATTCTATATGATTTGAAGTATCTCTTTCCAAAAAGTCAAACAACACTTCGCTTATAATAAAGTTTCTATGAATCAGTACTCCAAAGTTCAGCAACACCTTTCCTCCAATCAATACACATGGCTTGTAACCGGTGTTGCGGGTTTTATAGGGTCTAATCTTCTTGAGACATTACTTGAATTAAATCAAAAAGTGATTGGGCTAGACAGCTTTTTAACTGGCAAAAGAGAAAATTTAGATGAAGTAATGCAAGAAGTGACATCAGATCAATGGCAGAATTTTATTTTTCTCGAGGGCGATATATGTGATTTGAAGCTTTGTCTAGAAGCGACCCAAGGTGTCAATTTTGTATTACATCAGGCTGCTCTTGGATCAGTTCCTCGCTCAATTGAAGATCCTATTATTACAAATAGCATAAACATCGATGGTTTCTTAAATATGTTGTGGGCATCTAAGAGCAATGCAGTAGAGAGTTTCACTTATGCAGCTAGTAGCTCTACTTATGGTGATCATGAGGCCTTGCCCAAAGTAGAAGATATTATTGGCAAGCCATTGTCACCTTATGCAGTAACTAAGTATGTAAATGAACTATATGCGGATGTTTTTAAAACAAACTATGATTTCAATTCCATTGGGCTTCGCTATTTTAATGTATTTGGCAAACGACAAGACCCTAATGGCGCATATGCAGCTGTCATTCCCAAGTGGATTGAATCCATGATAAAGGGCGATGACGTATTTATTAACGGCAGCGGAGAAACAAGTAGAGACTTTTGTTACATCACTAATGTAATACAAGCTAACTTGATTTCGGCAACCATACATTGCCAGGATTTGAGTGTTAGCAATCCTAATGATGCAATTAATCAAATATATAATATCGCCGTAGGAGGCAGGACTACTCTTACCGAACTATACTTTATTCTAAGAGATAATCTCTCTTCTCGCTTTGCTCATCTAGAAGATGCTCAGCCCATTTATCGAGATTTTCGAAAGGGAGACGTACTTCACTCCCAAGCAGATATTTCTAAGGCTGTTTCTAAATTAGACTATCAACCAAGTTTTAGTGCTGGTGAGGGCTTGATAGAAGCCATGGATTGGTATGTCAATAATAGAAAGTGAAGTCAATTTCATCAAATAAAGTAAATATATCAGGTGTAGTTACTTCCCTGAGGAAAGCCTTGCCTGCAAATCTTAAGAGAAGATTTTTTTCTCTGATTTTCCTTATGGTATGTAGTGCTTTTGCAGAGGTTATGAGTATAGGAATGATCATTCCATTCTTAAGTGCTATTACTTCTCCAGATGCCGTATTTGATCATTCTATGATGCAGCCTCTAATCCAGTTTTTTAATCTTCAATCTCATGCAGAGCTTGTGATTTTTCTGACCCTGACTTTCTGTTTGCTTGCTATTTTTTCAGCGGGAATGCGGCTAATAACCTTATGGTTTCAAACGAGGTTTTGTTATGATGTTGGGCAAAATCTGAGCACACAACTATATAAAAATACGTTATACCAATCTTACTCAATGCATGTTGCAAGAAATAGCAGTGAATTTATTTCAACTATTGTGAATAAGACTTTTGAAAGTACCAGTTTTGCAATATTGCCGATTTTAAATATTTTTAGCTCAGGTCTAATCCTTTTAGCCATATCGACGACACTTCTGTTCATTCAACCATTAGTCGCACTATCGGCGTTCATGCTTTTTGGCGGTGCATATGGGGCAGTAATGTTACTCACAAAATCAAAGCTTGATCTTGATGGCGAAAGAATAAGTATAGAGCAAGATCAAGTGGTCAAAAAATTACAAGAGGGCTTTGGAAGTATTAGAGACATATTGGTTAGTAGCACTCAAGAAGTTTATCTGAAATCCTATACATCATCCTATGCTTCTTTGCAGAGAGCATGGGCTAACGTGGAAATTATTAAGGCTACACCACGATTTGTTATTGAGGCAATGGGAATTATCATAATAGCTTTGTTAGCATTATTTTTTTATGATCAACCCGGAGGTATTACGCAAGCTCTTCCGATACTTGGCGCAATGGCACTGGGAGCTCAGCGAATGCTTCCAATACTTCAGATAATTTATGCAAGTTTCACTGCTCTTAGAGCTGGTCTCGCATCTCTTACAGATATCTTTTTAATGCTCGAGGAACCTTCAACTGAGAGTTTGATAAAGGAGTCGAAACAATCGATTATATTTAATGATCAGATCACTCTCGAAAACTTAAAGTTTCGGTACAATCCTGAAACTCCCTTAGTTTTAACTAGTATTAATGCAAGCATCGCAAAAGGCTCTATTACAGGTATTATTGGATCTACTGGAAGTGGAAAGAGTACTTTAATCGATATTATTATGGGGCTACTGCAGCCTAGTGACGGCAAGTTTGCAGTTGACGGAGAGAGCATTACTGAGATTAATAAGTATGGGTGGCAAGAACACATTGCTCATGTCCCTCAGTCTATATTTTTAGTGGATGCTTCTATTGCAGAAAATATTGCTTTAGGCGTTCCTCCAGAGAATATAGATCATGAGTTGGTCAAAAAATCAGCAAAACAGGCACATATTCATGATGCAATTTCTTCCTGGCATAATAAATATGAAACAGTTGTTGGTGAGCGAGGCGTCAGAATATCGGGAGGTCAACGTCAACGTATTGCTATCGCTAGAGCATTATATAAAAAGGCATCTGTGATCATATTTGATGAGGCGACCAGCGCGCTCGACACTGAAACAGAGAGCTCAGTTATGGAAGCCATTACAAGTCTCTCAGAAGACATCACAATTATTATTGTGGCCCATCGACTATCAACATTAAAAAGTTGCTCTAATATTATTGAATTATCAGATGGTAAGATTACAAGGCAAGGCGTTTATAATGAGATTATCTAAATGAATGATTTTTATACTAAGTATTTTCAGGAATATACAAGACTTGCTTTTAATAATAGCGTTCATAAAACACTTGATGATTTTATAGCACTTGCTTTAGATGTTAAAAATGCAGATTCGAAGTTAATGTTTGCTGGTAATGGAGCAAGTGCTGCAATCTCTTCCCATGCTGCTGTAGATTTTACTAAACAAGCCCAGGTAAGAGGCATAACATTTAATGAAGCAGATCTCATCACCTGCTATTCTAATGATTATGGATATGAAAATTGGATTTCCGAATCGATAAAATCTTATTATAAAAAATCAGATGTGGTGGTATTAATTAGTGTTAGTGGGGAATCACCAAGCATTATCAATGCAGCAATAACAGCAAAAAATCTTGGCTTAAAAGTTGTTACCTTTTCAGGTCGAGATCCTAAGAACTCTCTCAGGTCTCATGGAGACATCAATTTTTGGGTTGATAGTCACGCATACAACATCGTTGAATGCATTCACATGATCTGGGTTACAACAGCGATAGATGGAATTATTGGTACCTCAATCTATGAGGTGTCTTAGTTAACTATCACATCCGTCTTGCTGTCCATTGAAATCGGACATTCATAGAGCTACACCTCATTAAATTCCAGCAAAATAGAATTGTAGATATCCAAAGATATCTTTTAAAAAAGTTGCTAAAATACCAATTATCATTATATAAGTTATCCGGTATTAATAAATGAAAGCAGTAATTCTAGCGGGTGGATTGGGAACAAGAATCTCAGAAGAAACACATCTAAAGCCTAAGCCTATGATTGAGATTGGTGGCAAGCCAATTATTTGGCACATCATGAAATTGTATTCTTTCCATGGGGTAAATGATTTTATTATCTGTTGTGGCTACAAAGGCCATGTCATCAAGGAATATTTTCAGAATTATTTTTTACACATGTCTGATGTTACCTTTGATCTTTCTGAAAATCATATGAAAGTCCACAAAAAGAAAGCTGAACCTTGGAAAGTTACGTTGGTAGATACTGGTGAAAATACATTAACTGCAGGTCGCTTAAAAAGAGTTGCAAATTATCTAGATCCTACTGAACCATTTTGCTTTACTTATGGAGATGGCTTAAGTGATGTTGATATCTCTAAAAGCATTCAGTTTCATAATGATCACGGAAAACTTGCAACTATTACAGCGGTCCAACCTCCCGGGCGATATGGAGCCTTAGACTGCGAGGGAGCAACTGTAAAAGGCTTTACGGAGAAACCAAAAGGAGACGGCGGCTATATCAATGGTGGGTTCTTTGTTTTGAGCCCTAAGGTCATTGATTTGATTGATGGAGATAACTCTTCATGGGAAGCCGAGCCATTAAACAAACTTGCAGCCAAGAATGATTTGATTGCTTTCGAGCATGATGGTTTTTGGCAGGCAATGGATACCTTAAGAGATAAGCATCAGCTAGAGGAGTTATGGTCCGCAGATAAGGCGCCCTGGAAAAACTGGACATGAACCCTGGTTTAGCTTCAAAAACATTTTGGAAAAATAAGAATGTTTTGGTCACAGGTCATACTGGCTTTAAGGGCTCATGGCTATGCATATGGCTTGAAAGACTTGGAGCTAATGTAACTGGCATAAGTTTACCGCCTTCTACCTCACCCAATTTATTTGAATTAACAAGTTCCCATAATCTTTATAAGAGTGTTATTTGCGATATCCGAAATCTTCAGACTCTTTCTGAACAATGCAAAGCTGCTGATCCTGAATTTATTTTTCACCTTGCTGCCCAGCCCTTAGTTAGGGAGAGTTATTTGCATCCAGTAGATACCTTTTCATCAAATATAATGGGCACAGCAAATATTTTAGAGTCAATGAGAGATTTGTCTAACTTAAAAGCTGCGGTGATGATCACCACTGACAAAGTTTATCAAGAGCAGGCGATTTCTAAACCTTACAAGGAAGATGATCCTTTGGGGGGGTTCGACCCATACAGCTCAAGCAAAGCAGCATGTGAAATAATTATTGATAGCTATAAAAAATCTTTTCTTGCAGATCAAGCCATTTATGTTGCCAGCGCAAGAGCTGGAAATGTTATTGGAGGCGGTGATTGGTCTCAAGATAGATTAATCCCTGATGCAATTCGAGCATGGGAGAAAAATGAGATTCTTTCAATAAGGCGCCCTAATGCCACTCGCCCATGGCAGCATGTGCTTGAACCTTTGCATGGATATCTAATTTTAGCCCAAGAGATGCATCGATCGGAAGATAAAGCACAAGCTTATAATTTTGGCCCTCACTCAGAATCTACCAAATCAGTAAAAGAGGTTATTAATTTAGCTAAGGACTTTTTTGGAGGTGGAGAGGTAGCTTACGAAGAGAACATTGCTGGTCCTCATGAGGCTGATTGGCTGTCTCTTGATATCACCAAGTCGATCAATGAGATTGGCTTTCACCCTCGATGGAACTTACCAGAGACAATAGAGCATACAATCTCCTGGTATAAAAATTTTAGCCAAGGAGAGGACGCGCTTTTATTATGTAATCAGCAAATAGATCTCTTCGAGAGCTCTATATAAGCTAGCCAAGTTGGAAAAATATTGTGTTAAAATCAACCTTCACATAAAGTTATTAACTTAAAAAACTATCCATCCCCATTAATCATAAAAATATGAATTTTACAGAAAGTCCTATTAAAGGAGTATTTGAAATAGATATTGAAAAAATTGAAGATGATCGCGGATTCTTTGCAAGATCCTTTTGCGCAACAGAATTCAAAAATATGAATCTATGTGACACCTTTGTTCAGTCAAATTTAAGCTTTAATAAAGAAGTCGGAGTTCTGAGAGGTATGCATTATCAAGCGTCACCATTTGATGAGGTTAAATTAGTTAGTTGCAAACAAGGATCAATTTTTGATGTTGTAGTTGATCTTCGAGAGGATTCCCCAACTTATTTGAATTGGTTTGGATGTGAGTTAAATGATACAAATTATAAATCTTTATATGTTCCCTCAGGCTGCGCTCACGGCTATCAAACCCTACAGCCTAATTGTAGCGTTGCTTATATGGTCAGTAATTTCTATTCTCCATCACATGAAAGAGGGGTGAGGTATGACGATCCACTATTTAATATAAGTTGGCCATTACCTATTTCAGATATTTCAGAAAAGGATAGAGACCGGAAATTTCTTGCATTAAATAAATCTGATGAATCTTAAAATAACAATATGAAGCGGATTCTTATAACAGGCGCAACTGGATTTGTTGGAAAGCAAGTACTGAAGCAACTCAACAATCAGAGTGTTCTTATCAGGGCTGTCTCTAGAGGAGATCAAGGAAGTTTACTTTCATCATCTAAAAATGTAGACGAAGTTGTTAATACTAAAAATTTTTTTACAGAAACTATCCAATGGTATGAAAATATCTGTAAAGATGTGGATGTTGTGATTCATGTAGCATGGTATGCAGAGAGAGGAAAATATCTAGAATCTCCTCTCAATTTAGAATGCTTATCAGGCACATTAAATTTTGCTCAGGCAGCAGCTAAACAAGGTGTAAAAAAATTTGTGGGAGTTGGTACATGTTTTGAGTACGATTTAACTTCCTCCAATCCTTTGGATATAAATGCTTTATTAAGACCAACTCATCTTTACTCTATTGCGAAAGCTTCAGTATTTTTATTTCTTGTTAAATACTTTGAACATCAAAATATTGATTTTTTATGGACTAGAATATTTTATTTATATGGTGAGGGTGAGGATGAGAGAGGACTGGTTGGAGAGCTAAGAAAGAAATTAGCTCTTGGTGAATCTGTAGACTTAACTCAGGGAAAGCAAATAAGAGATTTTATTGATGTTGAGATAGCTGGAGCTATAATTGCTGATGCATCATTAGGTTTAAATGTGGGCGCATTTAACGTGTGTTCTGGCGAAGGTATGTCAGTAAGAGAATTAGCTGAAAAGATTGCTGATGAATATGGGAGCAGGGAACTGTTAAATTTTGGAGCACGTCAAGATAATTTATTAGATGAACCATTTGTTGTTGGAGTGAGTTCAGAGGTGCGGGCATAGTTTGAGAATGAAGGAAGTAGTGTTAAAATTCAAAAAAAATTATGGGAACCAAGAAATGACAGAGTTTGAGCAAGAAGTTGAGTCAAGATTAACGAATGTCCCCAATGAAAAAAAATTAATTGAAGCTGCTGCAGCATTTATTTTGGAGTCAACGCCTCCAAAATATTCATATAATTTCTCATGGCTTGGAAGACCCATTATTCAGTATCCCCAAGACATGGTAGCAGTGCAAGAGATAATCTGGAAAGTAAAGCCTGATCTGATTATTGAAACAGGAATTGCTCATGGTGGCTCATTAATTTTAAGCGCTGCTATGTTGGCTCAATTAGACCTTGAAGACGCTATCAAAGAAGGTAAGACGATTGATCCATCCAAATCAAATAGAAAAGTTTTGGCAGTTGATATAGATATTCGTGAACATAATAGAGAAGCTATTGAAGCCCATCACATGTCTTCAAGAATTGAAATGATCGAAGGATCGAGCCTCGACCTGAGCATTGCAAAAAAAATTCAAGATATAGCAAGCAATTACTCAACAGTATTAGTGCTATTAGACAGCAATCATACTCATGAACACGTTTTGTCTGAATTAGAGCTTTATGCTCCACTTACAAGTATTGGAAGTTACTGTGTAGTTTTTGATACCCTAGTAGAGGACATGCCACATGACATGTATCCAGATAGAGATTGGGGGCCAGGAGACAATCCAAAAACAGCTGCAAGGGCTTACCTAAAAGACCACCCAGAATTTCAAGTGGATCAAAATTTAGAAAATAAACTACTTATTTCTGTTTCCCCTGAGGGATATTTAAAGAGAGTTTCATAGTTAGTTACTTTTTGGCATAAAGGCTGCATAAATACAGGTCTCTAGTTGATGTCTATTCACACAAAATCAATTAATAAAAACGATAGTCCGCTTTTTAGTATTCTCATACCAACACGAGACAGGCCTAGCCTCGCGAAAGATCTAATTCACTCAGTTTTAGAGCAAAGTTTCAAAGACTTTGAAATCATTGTCGCAGACAATAGCTCAAATCTAGATACCCAAAATATTTTAAACGCTATGTCTGATACCCGTCTGATAAATCTTCAAACTGGTGGGCTAAAAATGGCAGATAACTGGGAAGCTGGTATCGAGCAATGCTCTGGCTCATATCTCCTTATATTTTCTGATAAAATGCTATTAAAATCAGGATCTCTTGATTATCTAGCTGGCTATATTAGAAAATACTCTCCTAGTTGTGTGAATTGGGATATTGACTCATTTTTTGAGAATGAGCTAACGTACTTCGCATATCCGCAATCAGTTCATGAGGTTGCTGTTAGTTCTAAATCAATGCTCAGGGAGATACTAACCTCTGAATTTGATTCTGTAAGAATTCCTTGTCACTGTAATTCAGCTATTTCAATGTCAGTGATCAAGCTAATTAAGGCTGAGGCAGGACGGGTGTGTTTTCAACTTAATCCTGATTACACTCTAGCCTATCAAGTTCTTCTGAACGTTAATGAGATTCATAGCTTAGACAAAGCTCTTTCAATTCTTAGATATCCATCGCTTAAGTCAGGCCATGGAAATGGAACTAGCTTTATGCTCAAGGGAGAGCAGGCTAAAAATTTCATGCTAGATAATGCAGACTGGATTGATAGAACAAATAAATATACAGCAGTTAGAATTCACTCTAATCACTTTGGCCTAGATTTAATTCTTAAAGATCTTTATTACGTTTTAGAAAAGTATAAAGTCAATCCAGATGATCTTTTGCCACAAAATCGACGTTATATTAATTACTACCTCTTTACTTACTTGGAGATTATATTTCGAACGAATATGGGCGCCATGATGAATAATGAGTTAAAGCTATGGAGAGCTAGCTTGAACGACGAAGAATCGAAAATTAAAAATGCCGTTTCTTTGGAAATAAGAAATCATCGCCTCAGATTCTTATACATTAGATTTAAAAGATTTCTTCTGAACATTGATGTGCTAGCAACGTTTATTCACTTTATGGGAGACTTCCTGTTCCGCAATAATGCTAAAAAGTTTAATTCTTTAGAGGATTGCTTAAGTAATACAAAAGTGATCTAGAGTGAATTCAATCTTGAATTTATTTATAAATGCATAGAGCCTTCATGAAAGCTATATTTGTGATTGGAAGTCTTTACTCTCAAGGGCTGGCTGAGCATGCTCTAATTAATTTAGCAACTGAATTTCAGACCAGATGTAGTAGAATTAGTAAGATATTTTAATGGGCAGCTTACCTATAAGGAGCAAGATGAGCAAAGACGAATCAAGAATTAGACAGAAAGTAACCATTTTATAGTCATGATTACAGAATGCCGATTGCTTGAAATAGACTCTTACGAAGATGAGAGGGGTGGATTGTCAGTGCTGGAAGAAAATGTAAATGTACCATTTGTTTTGAAGAGACTATATTATTTGTACCATACCAAGGTAAATCAAGTTCGTGGTGTCCATGCTCATAAAAAATTAGAACAAGTTATCATCGCGTTTTCTGGAAAATTTAAAATTATTCTGGATGATGGAAAAGAAAAAAAAATATTTACCTTGGATCAACCTAATATAGGTCTTTATGTTTCTCCTGGCATTTGGAGAGAAGTATATCCGTTGGAAGAAAATGGAGTTTGCGCAGTTCTTGCCTCTAGAAAATATGAAGAGGAGGATTACATTCATGATTATGATGATTTCTTAATGTATTCCAAGAGTTTATGAGGGTACCCTTCCTGTCACTTGATGAGTCATATAATAAGCACTCAGACGAAATTAATAACGCTATTAGGTCTGTTTTGCAATCTGGTCGGTTTATTGGTGGTCCAGTTCTAAAAAATTTTGAAAGAAATTTTGCTGAGTATACTCAAGCAGAATACTGTGTTGGTTTAGCAAACGGCCTAGATGCATTAGAGATCTCATTAAAGTCTTTGGGTATTTCTGATGGAGATGAAGTAATAGTTCCATCAAATACCTTTATTGCTACTTGGCTTGCAGTCAGTAATGTTGGCGCAACTCCAATTCCGGTAGAGCCAAATATTAAAAATTATGCAATAGATGTATCAAAGATTGAACAGGCTATTACCCAAAAAACAAAAGCAATTATTCCAGTCCATTTATATGGACAGCCGGCTGATATGGATCCAATTATACAAATTGCAAAAAAACATAATCTATATGTTGTTGAAGATGCAGCTCAAGCACATGGGGCTAAATATAAAGAAAAAAAAATAGGATCTCATGGAGATATAGTTGCATGGAGTTTTTATCCAGGTAAAAATTTAGGAGCTTTTGGAGATGCTGGAGCTATAACAACAAATAATAAATCTCTTGCAGACGAAATAAGGATTATTGGAAATTACGGCTCTAAAGAAAAATATGTCAATATTTCAATGGGGGTCAATAGCAGATTAGACCCAATTCAAGCAGCTGTGCTGGACATAAAATTGAAGTATCTAGGTTCGTGGACTGAAATAAGAAAGTCCATAGCAAACAAATACCTCGAGGAGATAAGATTATCTAACTTAATTCTCCCTTCTGATATTGACTCACAAAATTCTGCATGGCATCTATTTCCGGTTCGGCATGCTCAAAGAGATGAGTTCATGTCATTCCTAGAAACCAAAGGCATTCAAACTTTAATACATTATCCCATTCCCCCCCACAAACAAAAAATTTATCAAGAGCAATATTCTAATTTTAATTTATCTATTTGCGAGGGAATGGCAGATGAATTAGTAAGCCTTCCTATTGGTCCTCATATGCTAAATGAGCAGGTCGAGCATGTTATCGAGCAAGTTAATAATTTTTAATGCTCTTACCTTCTTCTAGCATTGCTTTGCCTACTAAAGATAGAGCCTTTCTCATTGAGCCTCTCATTGAAAGTATTTTATCCCAAGATTTTCAGGACTTTGAATTAATTGTTACTAGATTAGACGAAGAGTTAGATTGTAATATTGAAATACAATAGCAATGAAAATTATCTATGTTGTTGAAAGCCTGTCTAAGAAAGGCGGAGCAGAAAATGCGCTTGTAAACTTATGCATTGAATTGGTAAAAATGGGACACGAACCATCAATTGTTTTCTTATGGAGTCCAAATGATTTCTATTTAGAGCTAAATGCAAGCGGAATAAAGACCTATCCATTAGAATTAAATTCACGCTGGAATCTTTTTTTGGGAGTCAGCAGACTACATAAGATACTTTGTCGCTCTGACTCAGAAATCATTAATGCTTTGAACTTCTTTCCAATGATATACGTAGCCTTATCAAAAATTACATCAAAAGAGAAGAAAAGAATTGTGACATATCATAATATGGGATATGAGGTCTATCCAGCAAGAAATCCATTGAAATTAATGAGGAAATACATGGATATTTTTCTAAATAAATTCTTTTTTGATGGATTTCTTGGAGTAAGCAATGCAGTGTCATCATCATATGCAAAACATCTTCGAATTAAAGATATTCATACAATTGAAAATATTATTCCAGTTGACTCAATTATTGCCAATATACCGCCCACTAAGAGTTTGCTTGATGAAGATGGTGCTTTTAAAATCATCATGGCGGGAAGGCTCGTTCATGAAAAAGGCTATCAATATATGCTGCAAGCATTAGAAATATTAAGTATTTCTAATATTAAGCTACATTTAAAAATTTTTGGCGATGGTATATTGAAACCAGAGATATTAGAAGATATTAAGCAAAGAGGGCTCACTAAAAGTATTACGATTATTCCGACAGTCAGTCACGCCGATTTATTTAAGGCTATTCATCAATCAGATCTCTTTGTGATGTCGTCAGTTTCCGAGGGCTTCCCGATGGCTCCGGCTGAAGCAATGGTTTTAGGAGTTCCGGTAGTAGCGACTAAAGTAGGCGGTATTCCTGAGCTAATTGAAGATGGCGTATCGGGAGTATTGGTGCCGGCAAAAAATGCTAAGATGCTTGCAGATGCAATTAAAACAGTTCTGCTTGACAATAATTTAAGAGATTCCCTGTCCTTACATGGCCAAAAAAGAATTAAGGATAATTTTAGTCCAGCAATTATTTGTCAAAAATTACTGGACTACTATGACAAGGTTTTAAAGAGTTAAAATGAGTAAAGCTTTCATGTCGGTAACGATAGATACAGAGTGTGATAAATCACTAGACTGGTCTAATTCAAACCCATTAACTTTTCACTCTGTCACTCACGGCATACCTAATATTCTGCAACCTTTATTTGATGATTTTTCCATTAAACCAACGTATTTTCTCTCTCCAGAAGTTATTGAGAATCCGAGCTGTGTTCAAACTCTTTTAAGCATTAAAGATTATTGTGAGCTAGGTACACATCTTCATGCAGACTATATAGATCCGGAAAGATCTTTTTCAGATTTTGCTGGCAAAGAAACGCATGCTTTTCAAACAGACTTCTTGCCAGATATTGAATTTTTAAAATTAAAAAACCTAACTGATAGCTTTCAAAATGCTTTTAATTACTATCCCAAAGTTTTCAGATCAGGTAGATATGCCGCTAACAAACATACTATTAAATCTTTGAGTGAGCTTGGATATAAGGTAGATTCTAGTTTTACTCCTCACTTAAAATGGTCGAGTCCTTTAGGCAATATTATTGATCACCAAGATTCACCAGAGCAGCCATATTTTTGCAATCATGAGAATATATACAAAGAATCCGATAGCTCTCTTTTAGAGATTCCAGTCACAATAGTAGACTCTAGAAAATTTATATTTTTCAAGAAACACCTTTGGCTTCGCCCTAAGTTTTCCTCTCTTTATGAAGTAAAAAAAATATTTAATTATGTTAAATCACAGTATTCTGAAAATGATGTCATTGTTTTTAATATGATGTTTCATTCTCAAGAAGTCATCCCAAATGCTAGCCCTTACACCAGGACAGCTGCCGAGGTTGAGAGCTATATGTTGTTTTTAAAGAAAGTATTTGAGATGGCTATAAGAGAAAATATCCAATTTCTAACTTTAGAGGAAATCTACGATATTTTTAATCAAAATAAATTTATTAAATAATATGGTTTCTTATCTCAAGGTAAAAATACTCATGAGATTAAAATATTTATGGCACTTAATACTTTTCAGTATTTTTAAATTTGATTCGTGGCATATCAGCTCTATCGAATCAAGAGAGTATTGTATTGATGTTGTGAGATATATTAATAGAAAAATTACAGCTATGGATTGTATTGTCGAGATTGGCTGTGGCCTTGGAGAAACAATTAAGCAAATTAATAGCAATAACTCTATCGGATATGACTTATCTTCAGAGGTAATATCTGCCGCAAAAACGTATCATTTTTTTTCTAAAAAACTCTTTAAAGTTGGATCTTTTGATAGTGTAAAGGGCCAAGATATTAAGTATCTGATAGCTTTAAATTTTCTTCATGATTTCGAGCGCGATGAAGTGGCATCATGGCTTCATAAAATTATTGACTCTAATTCAATCAGCTATATAGTTCTTGATGAAATTGCTGATCCTGAATATCAGAATAATCATGATTTTCAGAATATTCTTCCAAAAGAATTTTTATTAGTAGATCGTATAGGTCAAGAATATAGATATAATCGTACTGTGAAGGTTTTTCTGAATCAAAGCGCTTGAATGGCATGGCCTCTAGCACTTTATTTGCTTGATAATGATTACAAGGGCGTCAATGGAATTAAATTATAAATTTACTATTTTTACGGCATGTTTTAATAGCGAGCCATTTATCAATAGGCTTTATGAAAGCTTAAAAGCTCAGTCATTTACTGATTTTGAGTGGCTGATTATTGATGATTGTTCTCAAGATGCAACTAGAGATATTTTAGAACTAATAAAGATTGATGCTCCATTTGGTGTGAGGATTTTTTATAATGATTCCAACAAAATGATTGCTTCGTGTTGTAACTTTGCAGTTAAAAATGCTTTAGGAGAATTTTTTTTATTTTTAGATCATGATGATGAGCTATTGCCACATGCATTAGAAAGATTTGATAATATTTGGAACAGCATACCTCTTGCTGATAAGCCTGCACTCGCAGGAATGATGTCAAATTGTCAAGATCAGTTTGGTAATTTTGTAAATGATGAGCTGCCAAATAAACCTGTTATCACAGACTTTTATTCTCTGTATTACGACTCAGGCATTCAGGGCGAGAAATTTTTTTGTTATCTCACAAGCATTATGAAAGAGCATAATTTTTCAACTGTGGATAGATATGTTCCAGAAAATGTAATGCTTTTAAATATCTCCGATAGCTATGATACATATTTTTTTAATGAGAATTTACGGGTTTATCACATCAATCAGGATAACCATGAAAGTTTAGCAGATAAGCTAGCTGATGGTTGGAAGATTGCTTTTCCGAAAGGGATGAGGCATGCAAAGCTTGAAGATATTAATCGCAGGGCGCATAAAATGATTTACAAGCCCATGCTTTTTCTGAAAACATTAGTTAACTACATCAGATTTGGCATGCATGGAGAAATATATTTTTTTCAAGCCACGAAAGATATTCAGAATCAATTTATTAAATTTCTTATCATTCTGCTAACGCCTGTAGCCATTATTTTGTATCTTCAAGATAGAAGTAAGTTAAAATAGTTTCATATGAATTTAACCAATGAACTAACCTCTGAATCAGACTGGGATAATAATTGGAAGGACTTTCAACCAGCTATAATTGAGGAGAGTGATAACATTCTTGGAAGAAATGGAGCTTTTCTTAAGACGCTCGATCAAAGATTCCATATCCCAGATCACTCATCCTTTCTTGAGTTAGGCGGAGCCTGCTCAGCCTATTTATGCTCTCTAGCAAAATTTAAAAAAGCTAAAGCTAGTGTAATCGATTACAGCAACGTAGGCTTGAATAAAACCAATTCTTTATTTGAATTAAATGGCTGCAATGTAGATGTTCATCAGGGAGATATTTTTACCTATAACTTTGATGAACAAAAATTTGATTATATTGTTCACTGGGGCTTGATCGAGCACTTTAAGAATCCAAGTGAAATTTTTGAGCTTTCACATAAATTACTTAATAAATCTGGAGCAACATTTTTTACTATGCCAAATATGGAAGCTATAGGTACATCTTTATGGAAAAAGCATGATACAGATGACTACAATACCCACATATTTCATTCTGATGAATATATTCATCAGCTGGCCCATGATTCAGGATTTGAGGTCCATTCAATTTACTACTGGGGGCCACCTATATTATTTAATGCTGGATATTGGCTCAAAGGACAAAGTCTCCTGAGACCTGTAATTAATTTTTTTATTAGATGCCTTCGTGTTGTTAGTAAATTTTTACCCCTATATAGAATAGGGCACAGAAAATGGTCAGCTCATAGAGCCTTTATTGTAGTTAAAAAATAACAATTTAAATTTATATACATATTTCTAATCTTGATACAAATAAATGAGCATTTTATATATTTCCTATGACGGAATTTTAGAGCCTCTTGGGCAATCTCAGGTTCTGGCTTATCAGGAGAAGCTCGCAAAAGATTTTGATATTACCTTAATGAGCTTTGAAAAGCCTGCTGATCTCAATAATCATCAGCTTTTGCATTCAATGCAAGAAAGAATTTCTAAAACCTCAATTAAATGGATTGCTAGAAGATATCATAAAGCTCCCAGCATTTTTGCCACATCATATGATTTATTAGCTGGATTTGTCCATTGCTCTTATTTAGTTTGGCGTTATAAAATAAAAGTTGTTCATGCGAGAAGCTATCCGCCCGCATTGATTGCTTTGTTTTTAAAAAAATTTTTTGGCATTAAATTTCTTTTTGATATGAGAGGTTTCTGGGCTGATGAGAGAGTCGATGGAAATATTTGGAACAAGGATAGTCAGATATATAGGGTTACAAAATCACTTGAGGAATCTTTTATTGTAAACTCCGATCATATAATTTCTCTGACAAATGCTGCAGTGAATGAAATAGAGCAATTTCCGTATCTTGCATCTGCATCTTTGCCAATATCTGTGATTTCAACATGCGTTGATTTAGAAAAATTCACACCAAAAAATAAGAATATAGAATCTGAAAATTTTATTCTAGGCTATCTTGGGACAGTTGGGACTTGGTATTTATTTCAAGAAACAATCCAAGCATTTAAAATATTACTAGAAATACGACCTTTAGCAAAAATTCTAATAATTAATAAGGGGGAGCATAAATTTATACAAGAGTCTCTTGTGAATCAGGGGATCTCATTAGATTTAGTTGAAATTCGCTCAGCTAAACATGATGAAATTCCATGTTTAATTAAAAGCATGAGCGCTACAGTATTTTTTTTAAAACCGCTTTTTTCTAAGCAAGCGGCAGCACCTACCAAACTAGGTGAATTACTAGCTTCTGGAATTCCGTGCCTCACTAACACAGGGGTTGGAGATATGGCGAACATTATTCGAAATGGAGGGGTTGGAATAGCTATTAATGGATTTAGTAATAGCGCTATAGAGGATGGAGTTAATGGATTAATAGAATTAACTAAGCAAGAGGATATAATTGAAAAATGTAGGAAAACTGCTGAATTGAATTTCTCTCTAGAAGATGGTATTAAAAGCTATGCAAAAATTTATAAGAGTTTAATGAATAAATTATGAAAACTCTTGCATTATGATAAAAATTTAAGATAAATTTATTTTTGATATGCGATGCTTCTGTGCCGATGAGCGTGTCCATAGAGATATTTAGAAGAAGGACAGCCATATATTTAGAGTTACCATGGGGCTTGAAAAATTTTTTATTACTGATACCATTTAACGAATTATTAAGCTCCTTTCTGAGCGCATCTATATATATGAATACACTCTTACTTTTTGCCAACAATTCAGTTACCCTAGCATTTTTTTCAATGCTCTTTTCTTCGCTGTATCTAAGAATTCTATTGCAAATTATGGGGCAATCATGGATTAAAACGATTGCTCATACTGCAACTTTAGTTCTACTGCCGCTTATAGTATTTATAATTACAAACTTAATTTCAGGAAATATTGCCCTATCTCTTGGAATGGTTGGCGCTCTTTCAATTGTTCGTTTTAGGAACCCGGTAAGATCGCCATTAGAGTTATCTGTTTACTTTGGTGCAATTACAATGGGAATTGCTGCTGCTGTGGATTTAAAATGGTTAGCATTCTTGGTTGGTTCGGTTTCTTTGGTCGCAATTACACTATACATAATTAACTTAGTCACTACTAAAATGGGTAAACCATTTTTTATCACTTCATTTGCTGAAGGTAATTCGCTCAGCACATTAAAAGTAGTTTCAAAACAACCTCTAGAGGAGCTAAATATCAATAAATTGCTAATTTCCAAAAGCTCGACAGAGAATGAGTATGTTTATGTCCTTGCATCATCCAATTTTGACTCTTTAAAACTAATTGATTTAGATTTGTCTAAATCGGTTGGAATCACGGCAACTGAATTACATCAATAGATGATTTTTGACAAAAAGATATTATTCTTTTTAGTTTTTTCTTTAATTACATTTAATATACATGCTGAATGTGATTTTAAAACGGGTAACTTTATTGATGAACTATTTAACCCTAAGTTTATTAAAAAAATCGAAGTAGAAGTTCCCAAGAGCGCAAGGTTTGCAAAAAATATTTTTAAGATACTTACATATGATGATTTTGATATTAAATCTGAGTATAAGAAACGTTTTAAGGCAAAGATTAAGGTTACATATGATTTTGGTATCTGTTTTTATCAGGGCAAGGTAAGGCAGAATGGAGATTTTAAAGATCATATAAAGTTGATTGAAGGTGGTAAACCAATCATGTCATTAGATGTGAAGCTAGCTAACGGAAATATACTGGGAGCTGTAAAATTTAAATTATTGATACCAGAAACTAGAAATGGCCTAAATGAAGTTCTTGGTTCATTAGTGTTTAGACAATTGGGATTTATAGCGCCCGAAACTTTTGAGGTTAGCGTTGCTATTAATGGCAATGAATCAAAAATGTTATTTCAGGAAGATACTCAAAAAGAATTTCTTGAAAGGAACTCACGAAGAGAAAGTGCTATTTTTGAGGGTGATGAAAGTATCCTGTGGACACATCAAAACTTTAAAATGTTAGACCTTGAGAGAATGGCATTATCAAGAATGACTAATGATAAATGGCTGCTCAAGGGAACTTCATCGCAAGCAATATCCCTAACAGCTTATAAAAAACTTCAATACGCTTACTTAAATGCTCATATTTACCATGATCAATTTTATGGTAAGAATGATCAGTGGTTAGATGAGTTCTATTTTTATGGAGTTAATCCAAATAGAAAAAGCTCTAATATTTTTCCAAAATATTTTTTCGCATTATTATCTATGCATGGAGAACATGCTATAAGACCTCACAATCAAAAATTTTATTTCAATTCTTTTATTTCTGAATTTGAGCCAATTTACTACGATGGAAACTTAAGCTTTGAGAGGGGCGTTGATCTCCCTGGAAGCAAGCTTGCAGAAATAGTGGGCAAAAAAATAGATAAAGAATTTTTGGTATCTATTGAAGAAAAAATGAAATCCGAATCCTTAAAAACATTCTTTCTAGATAGAGTGGAATCACCAAAAAGTGCAGAGAAATTCTATAATAATTCTATTAGCAATTTTTTATTAAACTTAGAAGTGATTTATGATCAGCTAAATAATACTCAGTTTCCCAAAGATAAATTTAACGAAACATACATCCCAATAGAAGAATATGAATCTTTGCAAAATAAGCTTAATTTCAATCAAAAAATTTATGTTGAAATTAAGCAAAGTGCTGATGGCATCTTTTTTAAAAGCATCGAAGGAAAACAAGAGAAAGTAGATGTTAATGAATTATCTGAATTGATCTCAAGGAGCACTGTAAAATTAAAAAGGGCAGTCTTTATACCTTCATTAATTCCTAATAATTCAATTAAGCAGTTTCTTATTAAAACAACTAACTTTCCGGGAAGCATTTATGGCTCTAGCTCCATAGAAGTTTTGGAAGATGTAAAAAATAAAATAATAAAAATTAAACAAAACCAATCAGATGATTGGGTTCTTGTTAGCAATGCCGTAATAGATGGTTGGAGGTTTGTCTTCTCTGGAATTACCATCTCTAATGATAAAAACAAGATTTTAGGTCAACGCTTTAATCAATATGGTCTTACAGGATGCCTAAATTTCTATGATTCAACTTTTAAACATGCAAAGATTGAAGTTATTTCCGGCGCTTGTGAGGATAGCTTGAATATAGTTAGTTCTGGTGGGCAAATTGATTTTATCAAAATCAATAATTCATTTGCTGATGCGATTGATATAGATTTCTCAAAAATTATTATTGATTTAGCAATGATAAAAAATGCAGGTAATGACTGCTTTGATGTTAGTGGAGGCGAGTATAATTTACTTTCTTTCGAAGCAAAAAACTGTGGTGATAAGGGGATATCAGTTGGCGAAAGATCTTTATTGAATGCAAGTAACGTATTTATAAGTAATGCAAATATTGGAGTGTCTTCAAAAGATCTTTCTAAGGTTTTTTTAAATAAAGGTGTTATAGATAATGTAGAGTATTGCTTGGAGTCCTCCAAAAAGAAACAAGAATTTGGCGGATCTAAACTTCAGGCTAGCGCCATCTCATGCAATGGCCCATCTTTAATCGATGAAGATTCTTTAATAAATTCTTGACACCATGAGCTTTAGAAAAGAAAAGAAGTATAGGCTTTCAAAAAGTGATTTCTATACCTTGAGATCTCATTTATCATCTATGGGCATGAAACCTCTTTATGACAAAAGACAAATTAACAGCGTTTATTTTGATAACAAGGATATGCAAATGTTTTATGAGTCTGAAGAGGGAGTCTTGCCTAGAAAAAAAATTCGAGTTCGTTGGTATAACTCTTCCACAAAATACTCTAAAGAAATTAAAATTTCATCAATTGAGGGCAGGTTCAAATCATCACAAAAATTAGCATCAATAAAAACATTAAACAATTTATCTGGAATGAGATTTTTTGATCCAAGTTATGGTTATGTCTATCCTATAGTTAAAATTTCATACTTACGGACATATTTTGAGCTTGGTAATATGAGAATAACCTTTGATGAAAATATAACTTATAAAGATTTAAGAAAAGTTAATTGTAACTCTCTCTCCGATGCAGAATTCGTTGTTGAAGTAAAAATTCCTGATAGTTTTGAAGATGATAGCCTTGAAAAGATTATTCCTTATCAGACAGCAAGGTTTTCTAAATTTTGCCGAGGAATTCTTATGACTGGTTTAACATAAGGAGTTTGAGTTCACGATAGTTAGTTGCGGTGCAGTTTGCAAAAGCTATGGGAACGGAGCCACAGAAAATAGTTATTTAAAAGGTATGCTAGGATAAGAGCTTATGAGATATTTCTTACTGCTGCCCCTTATTTTGTTTACATTGCATTTATATGCTGGTCAAAATATAGGTATAAATGGGAAAAAATTGACGCCCGACACAAGTAAAGAAAGCTATTCTTTTTTTATTTCTGGGCATATTTACGGACAAAAAAATGGATCAAGCTATCCCTCTTCAACACTATTAGCAGCTCTTCCTTTTCTAAAAAAATCCCCTGCTTCATTTATGGTGTTATCTGGCGACTTGTTTGAAAACTTCAATGATATTGACATACATAATTTAAAAAAAAGCTTTTTAAGTCAAGTTCCCTTTCCTGTATTTAATGCGCCTGGAAACCATGACTTTGGGATGCACAATAATATTAACCTAAAGCTTGCCAAGAAAAAATACACACAACATTTCGGACCTGTATACTCCTCTTTTATTTTTTCAAATGATCTCTTCCTAATTTTAGATTCAGAGTCTGACAATGGTGCCATAAAAGGAAAACAACTCGCTTATGCATTAAAAGCCTTAGATCATGCTATTGAAAAGGAGAAAGTAAATAACATTTTTATATTTTTTCATAGACTGCTCTTCGAAAATAATAATTCTGATTTTTCTGACTCTACTCTTAGCACTACGATCTCAAATGGGGGTCCCAACTCTGCTGATGATAGCTTTACACAGTTCATTATTTCTAAACTGAAAAAACAGCATCAAATACAAAGCTACTTAATTGCAGGAAATATTGGATATGCAACAACTCTTTTTTATGAAAAACATGGAAACATTACTTATATTGCAAGTGGTTTAGGCGATTCCAGTAAAGATCTTTTACTCAAAGTGAACGTTCCAGCCAATAAACAAGCAAATTTTGAACTTATCCCCATGGCAATGTCTCAGACAAACCCATTAGAGCTTGTAGACTATAACAGAGCTCAACTAAATGACTACGCTACATCTAAAAGATCAGGTTTTAAACAGTTTCTCTTTAAACTACCATTTATAAAATTTGTAATCTCCTTGCCGCCAAAACAATTTTTTTACCTAGGAATGCTCACAAGTGGACTGCTATTTTTTCTTATTTTTCTTATTACAAAACGTACCTCACAATATAATAAATCTAAAGAGTTTTCTAAAACCTTATAGAAATAGCATGTTAATGTAATGATTTGCCTCTACAAAAAAGATATGAAAAATCTTAAAGTTAAATAAATATACTGAATGCGTAAAGATGCCTAAAGCAATGATCCAGTATTTTCTAAAGACATCTCTAGGCAATCAGGGGCAAGCTTCAAAAATCTTATTTAGTTTGATGATGTGCTTGGTGCTTATTATCTCTTGGGCTTACAGAGAGCCAGTATTCTTTCGAGACTATGCAATTATCTGGGAAGGTGTTGGCAGAATGCTATCAGGTCATTCTCCGCTATCAGATATAGGGATGCCGTTAGGCCCTGTAGTTTTGTTTATACCATATATATTTTGTAAGTCCTTTGGATTTACATGGCTTACCCTTCAGGCTGCTCAATTATTTCAAAGCTTACTACTTATAGTAATAGGGAGTGCCATACTTGATCAATTAAGAGTTTCTCACAAAGTATATTTTTGGGCAGTTGCCTTATATTCCCTTTTCTTCGTCTCCTTTTTAATGCATCCATGGTACAACACGACTGCTTTGTTGTTATTGCTTGTTTCAATTCATCTGACTTTACTTAAAAATATAGGCTGGCTAGTTATTGCTGGAATTTTTACAGGCCTATGTATTTTCTGTAAACAAGATTATGGTTTTATGGCAGTGATAACTTGTTTTATTGCAATAGTTGGTCGAGAGTTAATAGGAATTTTAGACTATCGTGACTCTTTTCAATCTAAGAGCATGTTGGCAGCTTTAAAAAAGCTATTATTGTATTTTTTAGGCATCATCTTTGTCTCCGCTTTGTTTTTATTTCTCTATGAGGATAATTATATTTCTTATTGGTTTGGCGGTAGCATTGGCTCTGAGGCTTCTAGCAATAAACTATCTGCTTTGCTTTCTGCCAAGAAGAATGGATTGATGTTTCTTGCTATCTTGGGGTTAATACTAGGTCTAAAATTTCGATCATTTACGCTTTTGATCTGCTCATCAGTGCTGCTAGTTTCAGCAGTGACAAGGTACACAAGTGGAATGTATTTCACATCATTCTTTTTTTGGTTATTTCTACCACCATATTTATATGAACTTCGTTATTCTGTGCTTGAGAACTCTAAGCGAGCCTTGAAACTTTTGCTAGTTCCAATAATTATAATATCTACAGTGCTTGCTGTAAAAACGCCTCTTGTTACAGCGTATAATTTTTGGACATCTACATTAACAAATAAACCAGAGCACTATTATCTAGATGCAGCAAAAGTAACGCTTCCGGTAATTGATTTGGGTACTTGCATACCAATTCTTAAAAATATCTATGCTCCAAAGGAAGCTTGCAATTCAATCATGGAGATTCAAGAGCTATTGAGAACCATTCCAAGCCCTTTAGTGTTAAATATTACCGAATTCACTCCATTGACTGAATTAGTTTCTGGTATCTATCCTTCAGATCACCCTCTGTGGTATCACCTTGGGATTACACTGCATGCAAGAGAAATTAAACGCATCTTGTTTGAAGTTGACAAGGGTCTCTATGATCTCGTTGCTGCTCAGCATGTTCTCACCGAACCAACTGAGTTTGATAATAACCTAATAAAGAGATTGAGAAATAGCTCACAATATAAAGAGTTGACACCTATGAAAAGCCCTATGCAGGCTACTGATTGCCTCAAACCAGATACTTGTGTGGGTGAAATATTATTATTTGTTAAAGACTACTCAAGTATAAAGGACTGAAAATCCTTGTAATAAAAAAGAGTGGATAAACGCTCAGTTTAGAATATTTAAAGTATTTTGAGTTATTATAAAATGTTAAAAAAATAGCCTCTTTAGAATATTAATATGAAAACCCTATCCCATGCAAAAAAATCTTATAGCATGAATAATATTCAAATTATCATCCCTATGACAGGGAATGGGTCAAGATTTAAAGCCGATGGATATCAGCGACTAAAACCATTTATAAATATTCATGGCAAGCCAATGATTCATTGGGTCGCAAAGATGTTTCCTGGTGATGAAAGTAAAATATTATTTATTTGCAGAGACGAGCATATTCGCAAATATAAATATATTCTTCCAGCACTCAAAAAAATTACAAAGGTACCAAATATTTACCGAATCAAGAACTGGCAGAAAAGAGGACCAGCCAATGACATTATTCTAGCTTCCGAGAGTATTGATGATGATAAGCCAGTGCTTGTAAGTTATTGTGATTTTTTTGCTTCTTGGGATTATCCTGCTTTTAAAAAATTAATTTCTACCATTGATCCAGATGGTATGGTTCCCTGCTATACAGGATTTCATCCGCATTTAGTTCATCCAGAAAACCTTTACGCCACTTGTGAAACTAATAAGCATAATTTTCTTGAGAAGATTAGAGAAAAGCATCAAATTCATGAAGATAAAACAAGAGATTTTCAATCACCTGGCTTATATTATTTTAAATCTGGAAAAATTTTAAAAAAATATTGTATGGAGTTAATAAAAAGCAATTTGTCTATTAATAATGAGTTTTATATGAGTTTGCCTTTTAATTATATGGTGCAAGATAATTTATCGGTCCTTTGCCCACCAATTGTTAAGTATTTTTGCCAATGGGGTACCCCTCAAGACCTAGAAGAATACAATGAGTGGATGGAATATGTAAAAAAAATAAAGCTGAGATGAAAATTTTGATACCTATGGGCGGAAAAAGTAGTCGTTTTTTCGATAGAGGCTACAAGGTAAATAAAGCATTGCTCGGCATAACCAGCAGGCATGATGGTCAAAAATATCCTATGGCATTAAGCGCCTTAAAAGATATACCTTGGATCAAATCTAAATTGAATCAGCTAATTTGCGTTAATAGCGATGAGCATTCAGAAAATGGGTTGGAAAAAAAAATTCTAAAAGAGTTTCCTCGTGCGATTTTTATACATGATCACGTTAAACTTGATCAAGCCTTTGGTTGTTTTTTAGCAAGAACCCACTTAGATACAGATGAGGATTTATTTATAGGAGCTTGTGATAATGGATTTGAGATTGATCTCAAAGATTTTAATAATCTTAAAAAAAAGAATGATCTAATTGTATTTACGCATACAAACAATGAGAACATTAAAAGAAATCCACTCGCTCATAGTTGGCTATCATTGAAAGGTCAAACAAGATCAGTTAAAAGCCTTTCTTTCAAAAAGCCAATTAGCAAAGACATGCAACATGATCATGCAACAACTGGAATGTTTTGGTTCAAGAACGCAAATACCTTTTTAAAATTTTTAGAGAATATGATCTGGGCACAAGATTCAGATAATGGGAAATATTATATAGATAAGCTTGTTAATCATTATCTCAAAAAAAACTTAAATGTTTCTATTCTTGATGTAAAGTATTTTTGTTGGGGTACCCCAGTAGATTATGAAATCTATGAAAATTCTATTAACTACTGGATCAATTTTTCAAAAGAACATAAAAATTTTCTAGAATAAGTACTATGTCAATTTTGCAGACTGATTCATGCGAAGGCTTATCAATTGTGATTCCTTTATTTAATGAGGAAGAAAATATTGAAGAATTATTTTGTAAAATTCAAGAATTTTCTGAGATAGCCAATTTTGTTTTCGAGATTATTCTTGTTGACGGCTGTTCGACTGACTTAACGTATGAAAAAGTTTTATACCAAAGTAAAAAGCTAAATATACTTCAACTTAAGCTTTTGAAAATGAAAACTAGAAAGGGATATGGCTATGACATTGTAGCCGGCCTCAAAACTGCAACCTTTCAAAATCTTGCTTGGACTCACGCAGATTTACAAACGGACTTACAAGATCTTGTTATAGGCTATAAATTACTTAAAAGTTCCAGCACTGCAAGCCTAGTAAAAGGTAGAAGAAAAAATAGACCCCTTCTTGATCAATTTTTAACATTCGGCATGCAGCTATTCGCTTTCTTTCAGTTAAGAATTTATCTTTCAGATATTAATGCACAGCCTAAAATTTTTGATGAACATTTTTTTACAAAATACATATCAATAGATTATCCCCATGATTTCTCTTTAGACTTATTTCTATTACTTCAGGCTAAAAAAAATAGTTTTAGTATTCAAAGTTTCGATGTTGATTTTAAAAAAAGAAAATTTGGAGAAGCTAAAGGGGGTGGTGGCAGTTTAAAAAATAGAATACATCTAATCAAAAGAACATTTAGATATATAATTGACTTAAAAGAAAAGAGCTAATGGAATGGGAGCAATATTATTATACAAAAAGAACTAAAATTTTTTATATTTATTGGCTTTAGCACAGTCTTCATTGACTTTTTTTTCTATAATTTATTTATTTCTACTGCAATACTCTCTATTAATTTTGCCAAGTCTATAAGTTTCTTGATGGGAACCATTTTTAGTTACTTTATGAATAGATCATTTACTTTTGGTGAAAATATTTATAAGCAAGGAAGTGCTTATAGATTTGTTGCTATCTACAGCTTTTCTTTTGTACTAAATGTTTTCTCAAATGCATTATTATATGAAGTGTTCAGCTCTCTATATTTCGCTTACATTATTGCCACTGGTCTTAGTGCGGCAAGCAACTTTATTGGTATGAAATTCTATGTTTTTAAAATGAGGACTTAATTAATATGCAGCTTATTTCTCACAGGCGTAACTCTATAAAGCAATTAGAGACAACTGATAGCAAGTATGGAGTAGAAGTAGATATTAGAACCTACAAGGGGGATCTAATAATTCATCATGATCCTTTTGCTCCTGGAGAAAACCTTGAGCGTTGGCTGGATCATTATGAGCATGGTACTTTGATCCTAAACGTTAAAGAAGAGGGTCTTGAAAAAAGCATTTTAGAGTTATTAAGCGCAAGGAGTTTAAAAGATTTCTTTTTTTTAGATCAAAGTTTTCCTTTTTTGGTTAATTTAGCTAATTTAGGCGAGACTAGGTGTGCTGTTAGAGTCTCAGAATTTGAATCTATTCAAACAGCTTTATCTCTAGCCAAAAAAATTTCCTGGGTCTGGTTGGATTGCTTTACCCGTTTTCCTATCTCCTTAACAGAATATGAGCAACTAAAAAATAGTGGTTTTAAGTTGTGTTTAGTATCTCCCGAACTGCAGGGCAGAAATCCTGAGTTAGAAATACCCTTATTTGCTGAATTGATTGAAAAAAATAATATGAAAGTTGATGCAGTCTGCACCAAGAAAATGGAGATATGGGAGGCTTGCATAGCTCTATGATTGATTTTTTTAAACATCCACTTTTCTTGCTTGGGCTTTTATTAAGATTAACTTTGATCTTTTTTATTGCCTCAGAAGCTGTGACTGCATGGTATTTACCATTCATGAATTTAAGTATTTCAGAATTTACTTTTGACCCATGGGCTACTTGGCTTGGGCAGGGCGGTGATCCTGCAGCATTTCCTTACGGCTATGCAATGTGGCTAATTCTTCTTCCTGTCAATATAGTACTTGGCTTAACAAATATTCCCCTTATATATAGTTACTTTTTTACATTGTTACTTGTAGATACGATGCTTCTATTGCTGTTAAACGAGCTGATTGAAAAAAGAAAGCTTTTTTTGATTATAGGTTATTGGCTTTCTCCGGTTGTTATAATTGCTAGTTATGGGCTGGGACTGAATGATCTAATACCCACTCTTTTGCTTATGGCTGCGATACTAAAGATCCAACAAATTAAGATCTTTCAATCAGGACTATTCTTATCTTTGGCTATTTCAGCAAAATTTAGCATGGTAATGACTTTACCATTTTTCTTAATTTACTTATTTAATAAAAAAGCTTTTCGTAAATATATTCCTGAATTCCTTAAGGCTATTCTCATCATCCTATTTGTTCTTGGGATCCCATTTTTTCTCTCAGATGGAGCCTTGCAGATGCTATCTAGCAATTCAGAGCTTGAAAAAATATATTTATTATCTATTAATCTAGGAGGTAATAGCTCTGTATTTCTTATACCTCTTACTTATGCACTATTGCTTTATTCAATCTGGAGAATTAAGCGACTTAACTTCAACCTGTTTGTCTCAACAACTGGCTTATCTTTTCTTTTGATTGTCTTGATGACTCCTGCATCGCCTGGCTGGTTTATTTGGATTGTTCCTTTTTTAGTTTTCTATCAATCTCAAAGTGATAAGGCTTCTATTTTTCTAGTGACTCTATTTTCAATACTTTATGGCCTAAGTATTTTATTTTTAAATCCTCTCTTTCTTTATTCTGGAGATCCACTTATCTTCTTTTCCCCAGATAAGTTTATTCCAAATTTTCTATCCCTGCTGCAAACACTGGTAATAGCTTTGGGATTTTTAATTTTTATAAGAATCTTCCGAGAATCAATTAGTGGGGATGATTTTTTTCGACAAAGTAGAAAGCCATTTGTGATTGGCATTGCTGGAGACTCAGGTTCTGGAAAAGATACTTTTGCTGATGCTATTTCTACTCTATTTGGTACTCACTCTGTGGCTCATCATTCTGGAGATGACTATCATCTTTGGGATAGGCAAAAACCAATTTGGCAGTTTACAACTCACTTAAACCCGAAGGCTAATGACCTAGAAAGGTTTGGTGATGATTTAATTGCTTTAATTGATGGCAAGGCAATACAAGCAAGGCATTATGATCATCAATCTGGAAAGCTGAGTAGGTTAATTTCAATTAAAAGTAATGATTTTATAATAGCGAGCGGATTACATGCTCTTTATTTGAAAACAATTAGAGATGCGTATAATCTAAAAATTTTTCTTGATATGGATGAAGATTTAAGAAGAGAATTTAAGCTAGAAAGAGATGTTGTGAATCGTGGACATACCAAAGAAGCTGTGATGGAATCAATGCAAAAAAGACAGCAAGACTCACAAAAATTTATTAAAGGACAATCTAGCTTTGCTGACCTAGTATTTTCTTTAAAAAATAGCTCAAAACTATCTTTTGATGATATGTTTAAAAAAAACTTGAACTTGCAGTTAGGGGTCAGTTCTCGCATAGGATTTAATGAATTATCTTTGTATAGGGTTTTAGTAGGCATATGCGGCCTTCATGTTGACCTTCAAGTGCAATCAGATACTTCGGAAACGACCTTAATTATAGATGGTGAAATTTCTGCAGCAGATATTAGCCTGGCAGCAGAATTACTGTGCCCAAATATCATTGAATTTTTGGATATTTCACCATGCTGGAGTTACAATACGATTGGTTTAATGCAGTTGATTACCTTATGTCATATTGATCAAGCCTTAAACAGGAAATTTACAAAATGAAGATACATCAGGGAGAGCCCTTTAAAACTATACCTGATTGCATTTTATTTGATCTTGATAATACTTTTTACTCCTATGATTTCCCTCATGAAACTGCCTTAAAGGCAGTTGCTGAGAAGGTCTCTCTCAATTTTTCTATTTCAGATCAAGATTTTCAGAATGCATTTAAAGAAGGTCGTGACCAGATTAAAGAGACTCTAAAAAATACAGCATCCTCTCACAGCAGATTGTTGTATTTTCAAAGAATGTTTGAAGCTCTAGGTCTAGGATCTCAACCTCTTTCGGCTCTGGATTTAGAGCAAACCTACTGGAGAACTTTCCTAACTAATATTAAATTATTCCCTAATGCAAAGGAGTTATTGGAAGATATTCGGCTGCTAGGAATACCTTCGGCTGTTATTACAGATCTCACTGCTCAGATTCAGTTTAGAAAACTAATCTACCTTGAATTAGATCATTATTTTGATTATGTTGTCTCTAGTGAAGAGGCTGGTTTTGATAAACCAGATTCCAAAATTTTTGAATTAGCAATAACTAAGATCAACCCAAAAGGTAAAAATATATGGATGATTGGAGATGATGCTAAAAAGGATATAAGTGGTGCAAAAAATACATTAAATGCTGTTACTATGCAAAAAATTCATCCTAGCGCCACCCTTGGTAGCTCCGAAAATACTCCGGATGCGTCTTTTAAAGATTTTGCAGAGCTTAGAAATTTATTAAAAAAACTTACAAACCCATAAAAAGATTCCATGCGAAATCAAGTTGAGCATTTTTGTAAAAAAATTGGACAAGACCCTCTTTTTGTTCAGGGAGCAGGTGGAAATGTTTCATGGAAAGAAGGAGAATTACTCTGGGTAAAGGCTTCGGGAACATGGCTGGCAAATGCAATGAGTCAGGATATATTTGTACCAGTCTCAATGAATGA
>Ga0209709_10000548_pt1 | contig 36067 bp, 30 predicted proteins | sample ArcticOcean_MG_C_2_FD_187435 | JGI IMG/M metagenome (GOLD analysis project Ga0209709, IMG submission 187435) | Marine microbial communities from western Arctic Ocean - ArcticOcean_MG_CB4_136 (SPAdes) (version 2) | ecosystem: Environmental > Aquatic > Marine > Oceanic | place: Arctic Ocean... | reverse complement strand
TCAGAAACAAGATTCGATACCGATGCTTCCATAGTACTGTAATCGAGACTGTTGGGATCGCTCCAGGAAATTGTCCATGATAAAGATCTTTCTTCCTCCCAGGTCTGCTCAGATGACCCAGTGAAAGTCGGGGCTTCATTGCCGCGAACATTGATGGTCAAATCTTCCGTTACACTTATTTCACCATCAGTTATCGTAATGGTATAGGCATTATTACCAACGTCACTCGCCTGAGGCGTGCCTGACATTAGACCTTCAGATGTAATGGTCAACCAAGATGGGCCATTTGAAGTGAGTGTAGGATTCTGACCATCATCCGTATCGGACCATTCTATTTTATTGAACTCATATAGAATATATTCGTCAGCATATCTGATTAATGAATTAAAATTATTGAAAATAGGTGTCTCATTTACATTGATAACTTCAACCTTGATTTCAAAATCATCAGTCATATTATCCGGACTATCATCTGTAACGGTGATCGAGACCGTGATCTCTCTTGAACCTGTCAAAGCCTCGTAGTTAAGGTTGCCGTTATTGAGGACAAGGTTAACATTCCCCGAGTCCGCCGTTAGGATAAAATAGTTCACACCAGAGTTATCTATCTTCTGGCTTTTGATCGAATATGTGAATTCGTCATCCGGATTATCATCGGTTGCGCTTAATGTCCCGATCGTTTTACCAGATGCTGAGTTTTCTTCCAGTAAACCCTTCTCGCCATCTGTATCAATAGCCCATGCGATGGTTCCACTCGGTGCAACAGGATCAGTATCCCGATCATTGCCGGGATATGCAAGTTCTACATCTTGACAGCTTAGGACAAAAAGGTACAGTAGCAATGATGTGAATTTGAAAAAATGTATTAATCTTAATTTCATAGGTAAATTATGCTCTTAGTCGTCGTGGATTTTAGCCATCAATATATTTGTGTATTCTACGCCATTTCTACTCATGTGCGCAATATATTGCATACTAATTAAAGTTTGGTTATTTAAACTGTCCTCAGATTGTCCAAATTTAAACTGTTCCAGCAGGGTCGTGGTAGTAAAAAACCTCTTGTAACTCCACTTAGCTAAAGCCGTTAATCCCTATCGGATTTTCCTGAACAAATTATTTTCTCGTGATATATCAGGTTGTTATATCCGCATAGATTAAGCACCAATGGATTTCAGATCCACCGTCAGTGTATTTATTCGCTCTTGGTCTTTGTAGGGCTCGGATTTTACAAAAGATTCTATATCCATACCTGTCATAGCTCGAGCTTCTTTTAATTTTTGATCAGCCATTTCTTTATCTTCTTTCTTTAAATAGGCCAACGCCATGTAAAAAAGGTGTGCTTTCGGCACTTTTACTTTTTTATAACTTGTTATTGCCTTGTCATAGTTTCCTAACCAGTAATGACAAAGAGCTTCCGCACCAAAAAGTAGATCATGGGAAAAGGGATCCAGCCTCATTGCTCGTTCCAACTCAGCAAGAGCTTTCTCAAATTCACCAAAATAAATCAGCATAGTTGCATATCTGCATATGATAAACACATCGCTGGGGCATAGCTCACGTGCTTTCTCAAAATGATATTTCCCCATATCGTGATCTCTTTCAAACCACAGCTTAATTGACCCAATAACGCGATGCACTTCAGGCTCATTAGGATCAAGTTCTAAGGCTAGATTGGCAGACTCTATGGCTTTGGTGAATAAATCAGGATCTGGATCATCTTCCCAATCATATAGGTTGCTTAACGAACAGGCCCTCCACGCATGAGCCCGTGCGTAAGACGGTTCAGAAACAATGGCCTGCTCAAATAATTTCACTGCATTTTTAATATTATCCTTGAGCACATTACCCTTTTTAGCATACTCCAAACCTTGCAGAACTAAATCGTATGCCGCCATATTCTCCGGCCTCTTTGCCGCAAGTGCGCTCAGGGAATCTGCATCAACTCTACCCACAATTGTGGCAACAATTTCTTCTGCAATTTTATCCTGTACATCAAAAATTTCATCTACAGACAAATCAAAATTATTAGACCAAATGGAATTCTCATTCTCCGTAGAAACCAATTTTGCATTGATACGCATTTTGGATCCAAGCTTTCTCACGCTGCCATGGATGATATATCGTACGCCCAGTTCTTTCCCGATTTCTTTGAAACTTTTTGATTTTTCTTTATACGCAAAACTTGCGTGGCTGGATATCACAACCAATTTGTTATAACGGGACAACATTGATAAAAGATCTTCTGAGAACCCTTCACAGAAATATTCCTGCTCTTCATCATTGCTAAGGTTTTTAAAGAACAGTACCGCTACAGAACCTGGCTCAGCTTCTTTTACTTCTGTATGAATTTTTTCAGAATCCTGAGTAAATCTTGGTGTGCCTTTGTTCTGAATAACATGGAAGGCCTGGATAGGAAATTCGATATTTTTTAATTCCAGATCGCCTGCATCTTCGAAAGAAACCATAATCTTCCGGTTGATCATATCAAACACGGTCTTCGACACACAGATTCCAGCTGGTTTGGCAGCCGATTCCAATCTAGCAGCAATATTCACTGCATCTCCAAAAAGATTATCGTCTGATATCATCACATCACCAATATTGATGCCCACACGAAACGTCATTTGGTCTGGCTCAGCCTGGTCCATATTCATTGTTTTCATCTTCAGCTGTGTTGCAACCGCTGCTTCTGCAGCTTTGATAGGGCTGGAAAACTCAGCAATTACACTGTCGCCAGCGCTTCCAAAAATAATGCCATTGTGCTCATCAATAATACCATCGATGGCTTCTCGGCGCTCTTTTAATATCTTTAATGTATTCACTTCGTCCATGCCCATCATTTTACTGAAGCCTACGACATCAGAAGCAAATATCGTTGTTAGTTTTCGGTCCATAGTTTTTTTAAAAAATAATCTTAGTTTATTAATCTAAACAGGGTAAATATTTATATTTCCCAATATATTGATGTAAAAGCTATTTTAATCTACCAATACATTACTAAACAAAAAACCCAGTACTCCAAGGTAAGCTGATTTGTCAAAATTATTAATACTCTGTTTATTATGATCTTGTCCAATATAAATTTCAAAGATGAAACACACTCATTTAATTCTTGGTATAATCTATTTATCCTTCACGGTGCCATTAAAAAGCTCCGATGGGGAAATGGAAAAATTTAATACCTATATAAACGAATCCATTTCTGATGCAAACATTGCAGGAATGGCCATCGCTATCGTTTCCGGTGATTCAATACTCTTCACACAGGGTTATGGCTACTCAGATATCCAAACAAAAGAGCCATTCACTCCAAACACTGTTATAAATATTGCTTCAATCAGCAAAACCTTTGTAGGTGTAGCCCTCATGCACCTGGTAGAAAACGGACTAATCGGCTTGGATGAAGATGTAAATACTTTCCTGCCTTTTCAGGTGCTAAACCCACATTTACCTGAATCAATTATCACACCGCGGCACCTGATGAGCCACTCATCGGGAATACAAGATAACCAGAAAGTTTATCTTCCATCTTATCACTACGGGGGCGACTCGCCCATACCCTTGGGTGAATTCCTTGCAGATTATTTATCTCAGGATGGGGTACACTATTCAAAAAATAATTTTACAAAATCAAAGCCTGGGGAAAACTTTGTATACTCAAATATCGGGGCAGGCCTTGCGGGGTACATCGTAGAACGTGTTTCCGGTAAACCCCTGAACATCTTTACCCGGGAGGTCATATTCAAACCTCTGGGCATGAACAACACCTGCTGGTTTTTGTCTGAGATGGATCTCTCAAAACATACCCGGCTATATGAGTCTGAAAAAAAACATACACAATTAAAAAGGGTAGACCTATACGGTTTAACCACCTACCCCGATGGGGGTGTAAGAACCACGGTTACTGATTTGTCCTATTACCTGCTCTGCATCATGAACAGGGGTGTGTATAAGGAAACACGGATCTTAAATGAAGAGACTGTGATTGATATGCTGACACCGGATTATATCGATTCCTATACCAAATTCTGGGGCATTGGTGACCAGATCGGACACGGTGGGGGAGACCCTGGGGTCAGTACAGGGATGTACTATTTACCAAAAAAGAAACTAGGCATCATTTATTTTATCAATACCAGTTCCTATGAGGCTTTTAAGAAAAAGGAAGAAAAAATATTTGAGTTTGGGAAACGATTGCTCCTGGAAAGGTAATCTGACAAAATAATCCATTACACTCTAAATTACCACCGACAAAATATGGATAAACATATCATGAAAAATTTAATTCTAGCTGGAACTCTTCTATTGAGTGCCCACGGCCAAAACCCAATACCGCCGGATGTAACAAAAAAGCCTGTTGAAATGACAATCCATGATGATACGCGGATTGATAATTATTTTTGGATGCGCTTAACAGATACTCAAAAATCTGCTAAAAACCCGGATGAGCAAACAAACGAAGTCCTAGATTATATCAACCTTGAGAACGAGTACACACAGACAAGTTTATCTCATACGAAAAATTTTCAGGATGAACTATACAGTGAGATAGTGGGTCGTATTAAAAAAGATGATAAATCTGTGCCTTATCTTGATAATGGATACTACTATTATTCACGCTATGAAGAAAAAAAGGAATATGCGATCTACTGCCGCAAGAAAGGATCGCTGAATGGTGAAGAAGAAATTATTTTGGATGTGAACACATTAGCAGCAGGATATGATTATTTTGCTGTGGGGGGAATGTCTGTAAGCCCCGATAATAATTGGCTGGCTTTCGGTACCGATACCTTAAGCAGGCGGTTTTATGAAATTCATTTTAAAAACCTTTCTACGGGAAAAGTATTAAAAAAAACTATTCCGAATACCACTGCAAGCGTTGCCTGGGCCAATGATAATAAGACTGTTTTTTATACATCAAAAAACACGGTAACCCTATTATCAGAAATGATCTATCGCCATAAAGTTGGGCATAACTCAGACCAGGACGTAATGGTCTATAAAGAAGATGACATTACCTATTATAATGGTGTATATCGTTCCAAGTCTGGCAAATATATTATTATTTATAATAGTAGCACCCTGGTCAGCGACTATCATATTCTTCGTTCAAATAATCCGGATGGTTCCTTTGTAAATTTCTCCCATCGTGGAACTGAGCATGAATATTCCATTGAACATTTTAATAATAAATTCTATATCGTAACTAACCGGGATGCAAAAAATAACCGGCTTATGGAAACGCCGGACAATGCAACTGACATTTCTAATTGGAAAGAAGTAATCTCCCATAGAGATGATGTGCATTTATTAGAGATAGAAATCTTTAATAATCATTTGGTAATCAGTGAACGAAAAGATGGTCTGCGCGGATTAAGAGTTATCAACCAATCTACTGGGAATGATTATCAAATCGATTTCGGGGAAAAGACATATACAGCACGAATCTCCACTAACCGAGAATTCAATACAAATATTCTGCGTTATGGCTACAGTTCTTTGGTAACCCCAGGTTCTACATATGATTATAATATGGATACTGGCGAGAAGACGCTCTTGAAACAGCGGGAAGTTGTCGGCGGTTATGATTCTGAAGCATATTATGCGGAAAGATTATATGCGAATGCTCGTGATGGTAAACTGATACCTATTTCACTTGTATATAAAAAAGATCAAAAACTGGATCGCTCACAAAATTTATTATTATATGCCTATGGATCTTATGGATCAACAAATGATCCCTATTTCAGCAGCACACGGCTCAGTTTATTGGACCGTGGTTTTATCTTTGCCATAGCACATATTAGAGGAAGCCAGATCTATGGCCGTCAATCCTATGATGATGGAAAGCTGTTGAATAAGAAAAATACTTTTAATGATTTTATTGATGCAGGGAAATACTTAGTTGAAAATAATTATACTGATTCAGAACAGCTGTTTTGTAGAGGGGGCAGCGCTGGAGGATTGTTGATAGGAGCAGTCGTAAATATGGAACCTAGCCTGTGGAAAGGTGCCATTGCAGGTGTGCCATTTGTGGATGTAGTCACCACTATGCTGGATCCTTCTATCCCGCTTACATCGAATGAATGGGATGAGTGGGGTGACCCTCGGAAAAAAGAATATTATGATTATATGTTATCCTACTCCCCTTATGATCAAGTCAGCGATCGTGAATATCCAAATATGTTGGTCACATCCGGATTGTTTGATTCTCAGGTTCAATATTGGGAGCCCTTAAAGTGGGTTGCCAAACTCCGTGATCATTGGGATGGCTCAAATAAGTTATTTCTGCACATGAATATGGATGCGGGGCATGGCGGAAAGTCAGGCCGTTTCAGACGTTACCGGCAGACCGCTTTGGAGTATGCGTTTTTATTAGATCTTGTAGGTAAAGATATAAATTTTTAACAAATCTACCTCATCATCCCACAAACAAAAAACCCCACGAATGTGGGGCTTAATGTTGAGAAAAAGGTCGATCTATTTTAGTAATACCATCTTTCGTGTCTGTACAAAGTCTCCTGCTTGGATTCTATATAAATAAAGGCCAGCACCAACTGAAACGCCAGCATCATTGGTGGCGTCCCACTGTATTGATTTGTAACCCGATGTCTCATTTCTACATCTTTTTGTAAATAACCTTACCATTAAAAATTGTTTGGACCACTGATGTATTATGAATTTCATATGGCAGAATCTGGAACAGGTTCCTGTCCAAAATAATAATGTCCGCTAATTTGCCCACTTCCAAAGATCCAATATCATTTTCTTTGAATAGACTGTAAGCCCCTTCCAAAGTATAGGCACGCAACATGGTTTCCAATTTTACAGCTTCTTCAGGGAATAACGCATCTCCATCTTTTAAACCAGGTCCACGCCGCGTAACAGCAACCTCAATAGCATCAAGTGGGTTCAGGGAAGACACGGTCCAATCACTGCCACCGGCTATACGGGCGCCCGATAAGGCAACACTGTTTATGGGATAATTCCACTTGGAACGTACAGGGCCCAATACCGGCAATGTCAGGTCTGTAATGTATTTATCCGGATATGCCCAAAGGGCCTGGAAACTGGCAATGATATTTAACTCTTTAAAGCGGGGCACATCCTGAGGGTGAATCAATTGAATATGTGACATCATGTGCCGCTTATCTTTTAGCCCATTCTGCTGCCGTGCGAACTCAAATGCATCTAATGTGCTTCGTATTCCCCAATCGCCAATAGCATGGATGTGAATTTGGAAACCTGCCTTATCATACTCAGCTACGGCCTTTTTCAGCGTGTCGGGATGCCAGTTTAAAATACCGCGATCATCTGTACCAAGGTAAGGCTCTAACAGGGCGGCTGTACCACCTTCGATAACACCATCAGCAAAAAATTTTACAGTGTTCATTGTCCCCAATTCATTGGCAAACCTACGTTTCTTCATTTGCGTTAAGTCATCTTTCCAGAATGCCGGGCGGGCATATTGCGATGCTGCCACTCGCATGGATATTTTTTTATCAAATGTTGCTTCCCGATAGGAATCCAGGCCATCATAACGCCTGCCACTGGAATCATTAGACGCATAAGCCTCAGTGCCAGCATCCAGAATGGCAGTAACCCCTAGGCGATTAGCTTCTTTAGCAGCAAGCTGCAAACCGGAATCAATTTGATCTTTAGTATATAATGGCAAAAGCGGTTCTACCAATCCCATTGCATCCTCCCGCAATACTCCGGAGGGATCTTTACTCTTAGGATCGCGCTCGATCCGCCCATTTGGAGGGTCAGGTGTTTGGGCATTGATACCGGCCAATGCCAGCGCTTTTGAATTCACCCAGGCAGAATGGCCATCAGCTGATACTAAATATACGGGTTTGTCCGGGCTGATCTCATCCAACCATTCCTTGCGAGGATTACCATCTGGAAAGATGGGAAGTTCCCAGCCGCTGCCGCGGAGCCATTCATTTTTTGGGTGGGCAGTAAAATAATCACGGAGAGCCTGGAATATTTGATCGGAGGTTTTTAAGTTGTGTAACTGGCAATCATGCATTTCAAGGCCGCCCCACAACAAATGGACATGTGAATCAATGAACCCAGGCAACACCATCCCGCGCGGCATATCGATAACCTGTGTTGCACTGGTTTGATACAATACTGCATCTTGCTCATCGCCCACAAAAATAATTTTATCCCCTTTGATGACCACTGCATCAGCCCATGGCTGCTCTGGATTCATTGTATAAGAGGGCGCGATTAAAATAATATCCGCTGATTTTTCCTGGCTAAAGACCGGTGAAATGAATGAAGAAAATATCCAACATGTAAACAAAATCATTACATGCCGATGGATTTGGTTTAACGGTAGATTTTTTGAGTTGATTAATGATGACATTTTTATTGTATGAATATATATGACAGGAATCTACTCATTAGCCCGGATACAAAAAACCCGCTACTTAGTGGGTCAAGGTTGAAAATATCTAGAAAAGACGAGATTCTATTTAGTAAAAATTGCTACTTGCCAGAATAGGGTTGTGGCATAATAACTGCGTTTTAACCCATTCCTAAAAATTATTTCTTCCACTTTTTTAGTAGGGTGAATGAATACTCGAAAAGAACTGCCCATTATTATGGAATAAAAGTTCATAAATAGAAGAGCTAGTTTTGTCCACCAAGCGTCACGAGGATAAATAACAGCGTATATTTTTCGAGAAAGCTTGGAAGACAGTCTTACTAATTCAGACATATTATCGTAACAACAAATAACCTTGTCCAGAGTTACTATATCAGCCGAGTCTACATCTGATGCGATTGCTGTAAAATCACCATGTTTAAAATCAATTATTTCAGCTAAGCTTTTTTTGTGTATCTCTTCTTTAACTAAATCAATATATGCTGGTGATGCTTCAATACTCGTTCCAGATGAAGCTCCTGCTTTGATTAAGTCATACTGGATTGCTCCAATTCCACCGCCAATATCCAAAAAATCCAAGCCCTGTACTCCTTTCTCATGTATAGCTTTTAGCAGCATGCCAGTTGTTTTGCTTGGACCTTTTTTAAGGTATCGTTTAAGCGCGCGCTTGGCAGCTTTTTTGTCAAACATATTTTCAATACCCTGGCATTGACAACAACTCATGATTAAATACCCCTTATATAGATTACAATATTATTAATTATTATTGCTAACAAATCCATCCCATTTTCGCATATAATTTATAAAAACATCACTTAGATCTGCTTCCCTGAGGTGCTGCACCGCAAAAGGAGCTCGGGGTGGATTATAGTTTTCCTGAAAAAGTTTTTCAGCCCAATCAGGATAAGGAATGCCAACCCTCGCGACTCCAATGAGGTCCGCACCTTGATTCATTAATTCCTGAGCGTCTGATCTAGACCAAACACTTCCAGTACTAATTATAGGAGGCAAATCATCAACACTCTGGGTAAACCACTCAGTTAATCTTCTAGGGTCATCTGGATACTCTTTTGATTTCGCGAATGCATCCCAACATGAAATGTGTAAATAATCTATTCCTTCATCTCTGAGAAAACCCGCAAGGTTAATACTGTCATCTAGATTTATTCCCAGATCACTAATCTCAGGAGAGATTCGAATACCAACAATAAAGGAATCTGGCACATTTTCTTTTATAGAACGATATATCTCAATTAAAAATCTCGACCTGTTTTTTAAATCGCCACCCCATTCATCTTTGCGCATATTCGTCTTTGTCCCCAAAAACTGTGATATCAAATACCCATGGGCTCCATGTAGTTCTATGCCATCAAACCCTGCTTTCACACAGCGAACAGCCGCAGAAGTAAAATCTTTGATAATTCTTTTTATATCTTTTTCAGATGCAGAGCGAGTAAATCCGCTCTTCGATTCATCGCAAAGGATTTTGCTTGCCGATATGGGTGTTTTTGCTGTCAAATATTGAGGGGCACGCATTCCGCCATGAAATAATTGTGCAAAACTCAAGCTTCCATGAGTATGAATTGAATCTGTTAGTGTTGTTAATTTATCAATGTGCATATCATCAAAAAGGCCCAGCTCTCCGTCCCATCCCTGGCCATCTTTGGAAACGTGTGCTGCTGCAGTTGTAATAATTCCAAAACCACCCTTGGCACGGCGAGTGAGCCACTTTATTTCTTCGTCTGAAAGAGTACCATCAGAATGACTTTGTTTATTTGTCATTGCAGCAAGCACAGTTCGATTACGTAACCTGTGCCCCGTACGATTAAAAATAAATGAATCGGAAGGACCCGGCTGTTTATTCTGTACCATTCTCAAATCTACCCATCATCCCACCATACAAAAAACCCCACGAGTGTGGGGCTGTTCATTTGATTTGTAATTCTTAAAAAGATTGTATTTGGTCATTACCAATAAAAAATTGAGGTGACTGATCTACCGAGCCAAGTTTTACTTGCTCTGCGTTTCTTATCATTGCTGAAGCCAAAGTATCTACCCTAAGCCCAAAGCCTTTTGATTCAGAAAAACTCTCAAACCATGTTTGCTTACCCTGAAGCCGTATCAACATACCTGGCTTAAAAATGGAAACGTGGTTAAAAGAAAAATTCGACAATATCGTTTGTTCTTTTTGTCCCATAGTCCTCATGTACAATAATGGATGGATCCAGTCTTTGGCCCATGCTGTATGATTTGCACCTTTTGCTGATACAAGTGATGCATGATGTATTTTAGCATTTGAAGCCATTTTGGCTGCTTCATTTGAAATCCCCGCTTCAATATGAATAAACTCTTTTGCTCCTCCCGCACGCTGTCGCGTTGTGCCTATACAATTAAAAAAAACATCATTACCTTCCCAACTCTTTTCGGTGGATGACAAATTGGAAAGTGATTCAACAACAATATCCACAAGTTTATCATTTTTGTCACCATCCAAAACAGGCTTCCTTCCAATAGATGTCACTAATTCACAGTTTTCATTTTGGATTAGTTGATTCAACAGTTGTTTGCCTGTGGCGCCTGTAGCACCAATGATTATTGCTTTAAACATATTCGAATGCACCCGTCCTTAAAAATATAAACTCGTGAATGACATAGTTTGATTGATCTTTAACTGCAGTATTTTTCGGGTAAAGGAAATTCATCAGTTTCTTTATTCCAGTAAACATTCATAACCCACCACCTGTTCCCGTCATTGAGTAATTGAATACTATTTATTCCTCTGGTATGAGGCTTATCATCATCGATTAAGTTTTTACTTCCAAAAGTAGACCAAACATGAACCACATGCCCAAATTCTTCTACTTTTCGAGCAATTTCATACTCATAAAAACTTTCGCCGTCTAAAAAAGGTTGAGCATACTGAATAAATTCATCAGGCGTCATCACTTTTGTATCTAGGTATCCACTCTCTTCTTTTCTTATAACTATTAATCGTGCTTCGGGATGAAAAAGATACCGTTCTCTATCCCAATCTCTTTCTGCACCTTTTTCCCCAGAAATAACATCGTATAAAGCATCTATTATTGAATCAATTGATATAACATCATCTTTAGATTGGTTTGATAACTTATTCATTTTTACTTATAAACCTGCTCGTTCTCTTTTATACATTAACTATATAGGGGTTAAAAAACGCAGGGTTTTCCGATGTCAATTATAAATTTTTCTGCCAGAATTCCAGCATTGTATTTTGCCGGTGAATCCTGGCTGGCTTATCTCCAAAACCATGTTTCCGCATTGGATAAAACATCATATCAAACATGATATTTTCCTTTATCAGTTCATCAATGAAATGCCAGGAGTTCTGGGGATGCACATTATCATCATAAGTTCCATGGACTAACAGCAAGCGCCCGTGAAGGTTTTTTGCAGTTTTAATAAAAGATGTCTTTTCATAGCCTTCCGGGTTATCCTGTGGGCGCTTCATGGCAAATTCTCCCCACTTGGTATCGTAGTAATGCCAATCAGTAACTGGCGCTCCGGATATGCCAGCCTTGAATTCCTGGGTATTGGTCATAGCGTTCAAGGTAAAGCTTCCGCCACCGCTCCAGCCCCAGATTCCAACCCGATCCGGATCAACATAAGACTGTGATTTGAGCCAGTGGATTCCATCCAAAATATCAACAATTTCTATGGGCCCGGACATCATCATTATAAGTCGATTTTCCAAATCCTTGCTTATTGCGGTAGCGCTGCGGTGATCAAATTTCACAACCAGGTAGCCTCTATCCAACAGCATGTTATCAAAGAAAAGAGATGAGCCCTGCCATTGGTCAAACACCGTAGGCGCTGATGGTCCTCCATAAATATGGAAAATAAGAGGGTAGGATTTACCAGGATCAAAATCTTTTGGTTTCAGAATCTGGGCTGGCATTGGGAATCCATCTGATGTGGGGATAGTAAAAAGTTCCGGGGTCTGCAGATTCAATCCCTGCAGTAGTTCGGGGCGCGGTTTTGCGAGCACATGCAAATTTGTCCCATCTTTTTTATGGAGAGTAAGCGATGGAAGGGTGCTGCTATTTGAATAGGAGTCCAAATAATATTGCCCATCAGGGCTAAATCCAACCTTGTGTATGCCTTTTTCTTTTGTGATCCGCTCCAGACCACTGCCATCAAACCCTATTCTATATAAATGTCGTTCAATGGATGATTTTTTCAACGCAGTAAAATATACCTGGCTATTTTTTTCATCAATATTAACCACGGATCTCCTTAGCCAAAAGGGGCCTCCGGATGAACGCAATGCCCAAGGTCCACTGGTGACCTGATTAATCAGCTGGCCATCTTCCCTGAAGCGATATAGGTGTGCATACCCGTCTCGCTCGGACTGCCACAAAAAATCACCTGATTCCAAAAAGTAAAGATCATCATTAATATTGACCCAGCCTTTATCGGTTTCCTTTAAAACCTGGTCAAGGTTTTTTCCGGTTTTTCGATCGATATAAAACAGGTCCAATTCAGTTTGGGCCCGGTTCATGGTCTGTACCGCGAATCGTTTATTATCCGGATGCCATTTTATGCGACAGATATATTCGTACGAATCCAGTTTGACCCATTTTATACGAGGATGGGCAACTTCCAAAACACCCACTTTCACAATGGGATTATCTGTTCCCGCTTTCGGGTAGCGCTGGGTAATCAGCCGTGGTTCCACAGGCTTGAAATCCACATAATGCATTTTTGTCACTGGAGATTCATCGGTCTGTAAAAAAACCAGTGCCTTAGAATCATCCGACCACCAATAGCCAATATCCTGCCGGCCAAAGATCTCTTCCCAATAAACCCATGAGACAGTACCGTTCAGGATATTTTCAGATCCGTCACGGGTTAGCCGAGTTTCCCGATTTTTTATCAAGTCATAAACATAAAGGTCGTTTTCCCTGACAAAGGCCACCTTTGACCCATCTGGTGAAAAGCGTGGCGATTTTTCAGCTGATTCCGTTTCAGTAATACGCCTGAATTCTGAAGTTGCCATATCCAGAATAAAGATATCTTTTTTATAGATGTAAAGTGCCTGCTCCCCATCTGAATCAAACTCAATGGGCCAGACTAGGTATTTTGTGGAATCTTCATCGCCAATATTTCTTTGCAGACTGGCAATTGCTTTTTCTTTGTTAACTGCAGGGTAGAGTTCACCGGATTTCCGAGGATCCAGTTTCTGGAAAGTTCTTTCTTCCTTCGGCTGGCGAACATCAAACAAGATGGCTGTATTATTATCTAGCCATTGATATTGGTGGACTGCCGCGATCGTATTGGCTTCATCGCTTTGGATCCATTCGACAGTAATCTTTTCTTTGCGCTCTTCACTATAGACACGGGGGATTAAGGATAGAATCAATAGAAGTGGAATAATGCGATTCATAGGTAGCCCAATTGTTTATTGGTTTTTAATTTAGCTTATTTCCTGTCATCTGCCAGCGCACCAGTTCTACAGGAATATTCCCGGTATCGTTAAACGCTCGGAAAAAATCCTTCATCACAAAGGGATTTCCCTGTTCTTCCTGCTGCTTAGCCCATTCAGTGACAAGCTTCTCTACTAAATATTTCCCAGTGATATAACTAGTCCCATATCCCGGTTGACGAAGATAAAGGTGCTGTTCAAATTGCAATAAGTGCGGTTCACGTTTCATCCAGCCACGGGGTGTCCATTTAACGTGCACCTGACCTGCTTCCGCCATGGTCATTTCGTTGGCGTGAGCGTAAAGAGATCCTAATCCCCGAGCAGCTCGCTGGGCGATCATGATCCAAATAATTTCTCTGGAGCGGGGACTATCTTCGTAGAGACCGGCATGCATGAACATTTCTTCTACACCAGTAGCCATACCTTCACTCTTGGAATCAAAAATATTATAAAGCAGGGCACCGCGGCGGATGGGACTTTCGTGGGGTTCATCTCGCACCTGAGCCAAATCAAACCAATGGACAAAATGAGAATAGAGTGGCAAGGGGTCGTAATGCATACCAATGGCAAAAAAATTACGCTGATCCGCAGGTACAAACTGACCCATATGCTCCCGAAGTGCCGGTTCCATATTGGCCTTAATAGGCATGATCTCTTTATCTCTCAAAAAGTTCATGAAGCGCTGTACTCCCTTCTCTGTGAGCTGGGCAAATTCTTCCGGTGTGTTGGCAGCAGACATGGGTGGCAGATCCATATTATTCTGCTCCTCCAATTTTAAAGATGTCCAAGCGCGGTCTAATTCTCGCTGAAGCAGCCGTACTTCATCTTCCCAGGTTAAGGGCAATAGATGGACATTTTGCTGATACCAAGTATAGTTTTCCTTACCAATCCCGGATGGGCCTGTCTTATCAGGCGCCTGCTCTTCCAACCAAATGATAAAATCTTTTGTGGATGTCTTGGCATTCTCTAGTGACACTGAAAGGGCAACTTGATCTTTTGATAGTTTAAGTTTTTCAGCAATTTCATTCAGGTCGACAACCTGTTGCTTGAAATTCTCAATTCCAGCGACCCACAGGTCTCGAGCATTTCCGGTGAGATTCCCTCGGGCCTGATCCAGCAATAAAGGGATGACCTTAAGGTCATTTGTTAGGTGCGTTTGATCAGCGCTGCTGAGCGGGAAGGCGTAAGTCCAAAATTCCAGCGTTGCGTGGTTAGTGGGCCCTTCGTGGGCAGGGACATCGCTCTGATACATCCAGACCGTCTGATAATAGGCCGGATCCCGTACCCAAGGACGAAGTACTCGATAGTTAAAATCATAGCCGTTCATTTCCGCCCTTACCACGTGCCAATCTACCTGATAGGGAATTGGCCAATCATCAATTCCGATTTGGACTAGTCGATTCTGGAGATCTTTGAAAGTAGTGTGGTCTTTTTTAAAACGGTCTGCTGTATAGTCTGGCGCTCCATTCAGGCGCGGTGGATTTTCAAAATCTCGCCAATCGTTAAACAGCTCCACCAGTTCCCGGTATTCGATGGGCTGGGGATTGTTTTGTTGACCATACATTTGGTTTGTCCCCATTAATATCACATAAATTATAATTATAATTCTTTTCATTGCTGGAATCTACTTTTTTTCATTCAAATAAAAAACCCCATCACTAGGCTTGAAATGATACAATAAATCATTGTTATTGAATATTTACAAACAAGCCCATGAATGAAGTATGTCATAACTACCTTAATCCTTTATCAAATAAGTCAAGTTTTCCTTCAGAACTGCTGATGCGGTCAACAGGCCCGAAAAAAGTGCACTGGAAACACCAACTGTTGTGATATCCTGCCCAGTAAAAAAAAGATTCTTTATATCAGATTTCGGACGCAGCCAGCGCTGGCGAAAACGATCCGGCGTATGGCTAATGCCGTACATTTCACCTTTTTGGTAATTGGCCAAGTCGCGGACGGTCAACGGTGTTGAAAGTTCTTTATAAGCCATGGCATCACGAATACCAGGAACCTGTTCAAATACAATATCAAGGATTCGATCTGACAGTTTATCTTTGGCATCTTCATATTCATGCCCACGGTTTTTCCATGCAAGGTCCTGCCATTTGGTATACCAGTCCCAGGTGCTCAAAGTAATGGCTTCCATGGTTGCATAGCCAGCATGATTTTTGTCCCAAGCCTGGTCCTTTGCTGATGGAAAAGAAACATATATGACTGGAAAATCCGCTTCTGGATTATTGGTATAGTCCTGAACATTTTTATCATGATCGTAGCCGGGGTAAATCCATAAGTTGGTGTTAGTGATACCTAATTCATCTGCAGATTTATCGAGCCCAATATGTAGACAAACATAGCTTTTAGTTTGCTCAACTTTTTCCAGACGTTCTTTTAATCTGAAATGACCATCTCCATTCTTGAGCAGTCTATCAATTGTATTTACAACCCCAGCATTGCTAATAATGGTATCTGCTTCAATCTCATCGCCATTTTCCATAATAACACTTACGGCGGTACCATTATGTGTCTTGATTTGCTCCACACCAGCATTGACCATCAGAACGCCATCATTGCTTTCAATCAGATCTGAAATTGTTTCAGCAATGCTTCTTGATGATCCCGTGGGATAGTTACCGCCATCAAGGTAATGGCGAGCTACAAGGGCATGCATGGCAAAACTGCTTTGGGCCGGAGGCAGACCATGATCTCCCCACTGACCAGTAAGAACACCAATCAATTGCTGATCATCAGTCAAACTAGACAGAACATCAAGGGTGGTGCGATCAGAGTAAGAAAAGAATTTTCGAGTCATAAAAGGATAGGTGATATTTCTCAAAATCCCCGGAAGAGCCTTGTTGCTGTAATATGGTCGCGCACTGCGGGCAGCCTGATCCAGGAGATCCATGTAGGTCATAATGCCCGATTCTTCCTTGGGAAAATAAGAAATCATATCTTCTATAAACTGTTCCCGCGGTGCAACAAAATTATAGGACTTATCAGGGAAAATAATCCGGTCATAATTTTTATCCATGGGTGACCACTGCAGTTTTCCACCGGAGATTAGGTCAAACAGACGCCGTATGGGTGAATAGGAATTATGAACCTGACCAATATAATGGATTCCCACATCCCATTCATAATTATCCCTGCGGAAGGTATGTGTCCAGCCGCCGATCTTAAAATGTTTTTCCAGCACTAGGACACGTTTCCCTTTCAGGCTCAGTAAAGCAGCTGTGCAGAGACCACCAATACCGGAACCAATGATAATGGCATCAAATTTTTTATCAGCTACACCTGGTTTATAACTTTTCCATTTCTTCATTTAGAATTCTCAAGGTTGCCTGAATCTAACTATCATCCCACAAACAAAAAACCCCGCTGCAAAGCGGGGCTTGTTACCATTGAAAATTTTATTTACATCTCTTTCAATTTAGAAATAAAGTGATCATACTCTTTACCCAGATGCACATAGCACCTGACCCAGGGATGCATAATATTGTCGCTATCTTTTAAGAAGCGCCAGACGTGACCGGCGCCATCCAGGTCTTCCGCCAATAAAATATCTCCCCGTTTAATGATCATAAGATGTTCTTCGTCCAGCTCATCCACATCGCAGCTTTTAAACTCTAAATAGCCATCCAGGGTAATCACCAATTGACGTCTTGGAGCCGTATGGGCCAGTTTCGGCCCTTCGCCTTTGCTCTGGTCCGGAACCGGTGTAACCGCAAATTGCATTTTTACATCCTCGGCATTATCATCTAGGATTGGATTGACAAACAGGCTGGAGAATAAACCCACAGAGCCTAATCCTTTTTTTTCGGCTAAAGGTAAAGCCATTTTCTTAAACCGCGTGTGTCCGCTTTGATCCGTATACATACGGGTGACAGTAATATTTGAATCCATGTTCGACCCTTGGTCAAGGTTAAGAATTAACTGGTTTAATCTACCCATCATCGCTGGCAAATATGAACCACTCCTTTGTGTGTATTAATTTGCAAGATTGAAAACCAGTACGTACTGGTAGGGTAGTTCCAGGACATGGGATACCTGCCGGTAGCCGGCATCTTCCAGTTCTCCGGTTACTGTTCCTGATGGTAGTTTATGGCCATCCGGGGGCCCCACCGGCAGATCACCTTTCTTAAAATCAACAATAACCAACCGCCCATCTGGCTGCATATACTGTTTCATATTCTCAAAATAATCACCTCGGTCCTGAATGTGATGATAGGTGTTGCAAATAAAGATCAGGTCCGATTTTTCCGGGATCTTGGGGTCGTCCGGTTGTCCCAGTATGCTCACCAGGTTGGAGAGGTTTTCCTTTTTTGCCCTGTTATTCAGGTAATCCACCAGCGTTTGCTCAATATCAACGCCGTACACCTTCCCATCCGTTGCCACCCGGGCAAAGCGCACCGGGAAATAGCCGGTGGCAGAACCGATATCGGTAATCACAGCATCAACAACGATTCCCAATGAATTAATCAATTCATCCGGCTTCTGCCAGTCATCCCGTTTGGGTTTTTCAAAAATACCCGCCCATTTTTCTGCATCATTAAAGCGGTGGTGTGCGCCTGTTTCATCCCATTCAACTTTATCGGTTGTTGATTTTTGATATTCCATCATCATAAACCATTTGTTATTCTTTGCAACCCAAAGAGATTCAAAATGAACATAGCTGTCATTTTGTTTACCATCTTTATCAATGGTATAATAATGAAAAATGCCTGTTTCGTGTGCTGTGGTTTTATCGGTGAGTCTTTGCGAAAACTTGACATCTAAGTGAGCACTGATTTTGCCAGATCTGGTATCTTCAAAACCTTGCTTCCAACCGGCAAATGCATCTTTGATAGGATAACTCTTGCTTGTTATCCCATTTACTAAAATGGCATCTCGATGATAAACGGATTTATAAGAACGAAAATCTCCCTTAGAAACTGTCATTTTTATTTTGTCCCAGGCAGCATCCAGCTCATCAGTTACATCATCAATAGCCCAGACTGATTGAACAGATAAAAAGAGTGTTATAATAAATAGTTTTTTCATTTCGAAATCCTTTTTATATATCCAAATCTACTCATCATCCCACAAACAAAAAACTCTGCTAAATCCCAGGAACTACCGCAACCAAATCCTGACGATACTGGAGCAATGCCCTATAAATGCGAACATTAACCATGGCACCAGTGATTCCGGTATGCTGCTCTGCCAAATGGGGCTCGTCCTCTATCTGGTAACGATCCATGATCCAGGTGCTATTGAGATCTTGCAAACCCAACCCCCAGGCCATAGATGGAATGTCCAGGATAAAATAATAATATAATTCGCGCCATGTTTTGCTGGCGGACCGAAACAGGTGGTCAAAAAAAGCGGCATCGAAATACGAATTGTAAGCCACCATCAATACATGTTTATTTGCCGCGACCCGTTGATGAAAAGACGTAATGCTGTCCACCGCTGCGGATGGAGACAAAGCACCAAGTTGACTCCAGCGGGCGGCATCATAGGCGTTAACGGCTTTTGCTCCGGGAGATAATCGTTCTGGATGGGCAGGCTGAATACGCAGGAACAGGCTATCGATGATGAGCCCATCCAATGTTGTCATGACAATCCCGATATCGATCATTTCGTGGTAACCGGGAAGCAAGCCCGTGGTTTCAACATCTACATGAGCTAATAACCACCGTTTTGGTGATTCCGATGGATGAGAAATTGATTCTTTATTCTCCATACCCGCAATAATGGCAACTTCACTGTCTGTGCATGAAAAACAAACCAGCAAACAAGATAGGCTCGCCAAAAAGACGTATTTTTTTACGGTTAAATGTTTTTTTTGGTGATCATTGCGGTGCATAACGGACTCCCTTATTAATTCCAATTTACCCTTTATTATTTGGTTAACACACCATGTCGGTCTATAAACAAAAAACCCCACGAATGTGGGGCTTTTAATAAAATCAATTAATCAGAAATAAATTTTTCCGGATATTGCTTATGCCATCCGGTTCCCCGCTGGTAAACATGGGCCACAGCTACCACTTCGCCGTCTTTGTACAGGTCACCCATAAAACTGATACTGGTGGGCGAGCCTTTTTTATTAAAGCCATTGGGCAGTACCACACAGGGATGGCCCGACAGGTTGGTCCTGAGCAGGTTGTCTCCCCAAAAGGATGGCGCCACATAAATATCAATATTTTTAAATAATTCCGCCATTTTCTGGTTCAATACGATCCGGGCTCGGTTAGCCTGGATATATTCTACCGCTGGCACGTGCCGCGCTTCCCGAAACACATTAGGCCAGGCATCTTTCACCTGTCTTACCAATTCATCATCACGATTCGTACGGGTCATTTCATCAAAAGCCGCCGCTGCTTCCACACTGAGCAGGAAACTCAGAGAATTAGTAGGGAATTCTGGCAGCTCAATAGGAATAAGTTTAAAACCCAGTTGACGAAGCCGATCCAAAACGGCCCGGTCGTTATCAGAAGTGCTGGTATCCTTAAAGGCGCTTTCGATATAGCCGATTCGCAATGCTTTCAGCGCTTTTTTGGTGGGCACCTGGAAGGGCACATCCACCACAGAATGATCCTTGCCGTCGGTGCCTTTGATCACACTGTAAACCAGGGCACAGTCATCTACGGAGCGACACATGGGGCCCAATTTATCCATAGACCAGGCTAAAGCCATAGCGCCTGTTTTGCTTACAGTACCGAATGTGGGCCGCAGACCTGTTACACCATTTCGGTCCGCAGGGGAAACAATAGAACCCCAGGTTTCCGAGCCAATAGCAAAAGCCACCAGTCCCGCTGCGGTTGCAGATCCAGGTCCGGCAGAACTGCCGCTGGAGCCCTGCTCCGTGTTCCAGGGGTTGCGAGTCTTGCCGTCATACCAGACATCGCCCCAGGCAAGTGCGCCTAGGGTTAGCTTGGCCACCAAAACAGCGCCGGCATCTTCAAGTTTTTGTACCACAGTTGCGGTCTCATCCAATACCTGATCTTTATGGGTCATGGCGCCCCAGGTTGTTTTGTAACCGGCAACAGCTAATAAATCTTTTGCTCCATAAGGAATGCCGTGGAGCGGACCAAGATAGCGTCCGGCTTTTATATTTTTATCTGCCCTGCGGGCCTGCTTAAGAGCCAATTCTTCTGTGAGTGTTACCACACATTCCAGCGTGGGACCGTGAAGCTTCAGGCGCTCCAAATACATGGTGGTCAATTCCAGGGACGTAACCTGCCTTGTGCGAATCAAGTGCGCCAGCTGACCAATGGTATAAAAAGCGCAATCTTCAATGTTTTGCGGTCGTTTGGTGGGAAATTCCTGAAAAAGATAAGTGTCTTTTCCCGTGGGTAATGTCTGTCCCGGAAGTCGAGGATTAAAATAGAGCGGTACCGGAACACTATTATTCAGTGCCACTGTACGCAGGGTATCATATTGACCTTTAAATACCTTAAGTGCCGGCAGGAGAGTATCCCGCTCACTCTGGGTGAATTCTAATCCAGCCAGATTTTCCATGCCAATGGCATCTTTGTTAACCTGACTATCGTCCGATGAACAGGATATGACAAAGAGTGAAAAAAAAAGGAAAAGGAATGTGGGTAATATCTTATTAATCATTATAGTTCACTATTGGTGTATACCGGTGCTCATGGAGATTTAATGATATAATAAAATAACCCCACAAAACAGTGAGGTCATTTTATTAATTGAACTAGTTCTATTTTAGTGCATCAAGGGCAGCCTGCATGCTCATAACTGGATGGATATCTGTATCTCCCAGTTCCAGCATAGGATCAAAAAACTGCACAACCTGCTCCATGGTGTCTGCTTCCAGAACAAAATATCCAACGTGGCCCGGAGGGTCTACATAAATACCATGAATCTTAATACCGATTTCATCGGAGGACTGTATTGCTTGCATAATTTTTGCCTTCCGTGCTTCATCGTGAGCGTGGCAAGTTTGGTAACTGTGCTTATGGGTTGCATGAAATAACATGAATTCTCCTTTGTTGTTAGTGTTGAAAGTTAAACATATATAGGGTATTGTAAATGTACCGGTATTTAATGGACATAGCTTGCAGCATTGATATCTATTGATGTTCCCGTGGCATGATCAGCCAACCCACTTGCTAATAATGTAACCATGGGCGCAATATCCCTGGGTTCAGTAAGCCTATCAAGTGAATTGCCCTGTAAAATAAATTCTTCTCCATATTCCTTAATTGAATCTTCTGCCATATCAGTCTTAACCCAGCCGGGAGCAACCACAAAGCAGGTAATACCATCTTTACCAAATGCTCTTGCTATTGATTTACTTAAAGAAACAACACCGCCTTTTGACGCTGCATAAGCTAAAAATTCTGCAGTGTCTCCTCTAAAAGCTGCCCGGGAAGCTATGTTTATTATTCTTCCAGATTGTCTAGTTTTAAAATGCTGAATAGCCAAATTGCAAAGAAAGCCCACTGCTCTTAAGTTAATTGCAATTGTTTCATCCCATTCCTTAATCCAGTTTTCACTCTCCAAGGGTGATACGATTGCAATGCCTGCATTATTTATAATTGCATCAAGATGGCCAAATTCTTCTAAAACATTTTTAAATAACATTTCACAGTTAGCCGGGTCTTGCAAATTGGCCTTAAATGTTTTTGAACCATTACCGCTACTCTGTGCCACCTCTTCGGCTGTTTCTTTTTCCTTATTATAATGTATTGCAACTCTTGCACCAGATGTACCTAATTCCTTTGCAATAGCTGCGCCTATTCCACGGCTCGCCCCAGTAACGAGGATATTCTTATTTTGTAAGTCAATTTTCATAACGATTTTATTATTCCTGTTTTTATTAATACCTTAAAAATTACTCCATGTCCTTAAATTCTTCTACCGTGATCTTTATGCATGGCATGAAGAAAATATATTTTACCTGTAGCCACGGCAAAACAAATATGACAAATAACACCATTAAACAAATTCAGTCTCTTGAACGGGGAAAATACCGCAGGGAATACAGCCAATTTTTTATTGAAGGAAAACGGTTAGTCGAATCTGCACTGGAATTTGGAGCAAAAATTGAAAATGTGTATTACACAGATTCCTTCAAAAATGAAAATCCATTACTTATTCAAAAGATAGAAAAAGCTGGATTTACGCTTGAACAGATAGCGGTAAAACAATTAGAAAAAATTTCATTTACACAATCACCTGCCGGTATTGCTGCCGTCTGCAATTTCCCGCCTATAGGCAATCCCGATGTGAACCAACATAAATGGCTCTACCTGTATCAAGTATCCGATCCTGGCAATATGGGAACCTTATTTCGATCTGCCGCCTGGTTTGGTTTTACACATATCGCCCTATCACCGGATTGCGTTGATCCATTTAATCCCAAAGTAGTTCGTGCCGGGATGGGTGCCCATTTTGGGCTCTCTATCCATAGCAATATTGAATTAAACCTGTTCACCGATTCACATACATTGATTGGGGCAAACCATCGCGGAAATGATCTATCTGACTTCAAATCACCAAAGAAATTTGTATTGGTTCTTGGCAGTGAAGCACATGGGCTTTCAAAAGATATTCAGAGCATAATTGATCAAACTATTTCTATTGAAAAAACAGGTTTTGGTGAATCCTTGAATGTGGGCGTTGCCGGGGCAATTTTAATGGAAAAGCTAGCTTAGGAAGACTCCGGTATAAGTAACGGGCGTAGCTTTGCTCACAAAAAAGAAATGATCTTTTTTAGTGATACTAAGTGAATCGTTCGGCAGATAAAAGAAAATCATCTTTTCGAAAATTGCCATGAACGCAGTAAATTTTATAAAATGAATCTTCAGGAACCTGATCTTTATGAACAATTCGTTCAGTATTCGCGCCGCATTCGGCATTGTTGTAGTATCCATCTTATCTGCATTTCTTGCAGGAGGGATTGTCTTGGGGATTGGTCTATCTAATCCTGATTCCCCGCAAAAATTTTATACATTCATTTCTTTTATCATCGGCCAGGGATTCATGCTGGTTCCCCTTATCTGGTTCTTAACATCCAGAAAAGAACCGCTCTTAAAACGACTTAGACTTAATCCCATTTCTTCCTTCACAGTGCTCATGTCTGTATTGTTTTCCATTGGGCTCATCATCCTATCTGATGAATTAGACAAAATCGTCCAAATGTTCATCCCCGCACCGGAATATATTGTGGACTTGAATGGTTTACTCGAACCTGACACCATGTTGGGATTTGTTTTACTATTTATCGCAGTTGCCATTATTGCGCCATTAGGTGAAGAATTGCTTTTTCGTGGATTCTTACAGCAATTCCTGGAAAAGTATTGGAAAGATGTGACCCGCGCCATCCTGGTTACAGCATTGTTTTTTGCCACCATTCACATGAATCCTTACTGGTTTATCCAAATCTATTTTCTTGGCATTATGTTGGGGTTTTTAGCATGGAAAACTGGTTCTGTTTTTCCACCGCTTATTCTTCATGGCCTGAATAATAGCTTTGCCATGATAGCCTCCTTCGCAGATATGGGTGAGAATAATTTATATCTTTGGAATGGGCATGTGGCACCCTGGATTCTGATTTTGGCAGTGGTCTGTGTTGTATTTGGATTTAGCAATATTAACCGTCAGAGCGTCCGGACATGAGAAAAGCAATGTTTGAACACGAGATTAAGATCCTAAAGGATACGTTTGCTCGTCTTCTTCGTCGTAACGCTCACACTAATCTTGTAAAACTCATCCGCAAGACTCACCCGGCTGACCTTGCTATAGTATTTCGATACTTCAACGATGAAGAACAGGCACAGGTTTTTAGCATCATGGTGGAAGATGGGCAAGCGATGGAATTCCTAGTGGAACTGGATGATACACTGATTGCCAATCTCCTGGAAAATGAATCTCCGGAGCGCATTGCCACGGTCATTCAAGAATCATCTGCTAATGATCAAAGCTATATTCTTGGTACACTGGAAGATGAGCAAGCTCAATCTGTTATTGAATTATTAAAAACAGAAGAGCAGGAAGAAATCGAAGAACTCATGGGCTATCCCGAAGATTCCGCTGGCGCCATGATGACCACAAATGTATTTACCCTTTACCAGAATACAATTTGCAAAGATGCATTAAAATCACTTCAGGATCAGTCCGAAGCGGAAATGGTCTTTTATCTATATATCACAGATGATGATGACCGGCTTGTGGGTGTTGCGTCCCTCCGAGCCCTGGCAACTACACCGGCAGACACCATATTAAAAGATATCATGGTTAAACGGGTACATACAGTACGCCCCGAAACAGATCAGGAAGAAGTGGCCCAGATTGTGGCTCAATATAATTATCTTGCCGTTCCCGTGTTGGATGCAGATGATCATCTTCTTGGGATTGTTACCGTGGATGACGTGGTGGATGTGATCCGTGAAGAAGCTACAGAAGATTTTCTCCAAATGGCTGGTGCAGGAAAAGATCGTGAAATCCTGCTAAAATCAAGTTGGGAAAATGCCCGTGCTAGATTACCCTGGCTTTTTGCAAGCTGGATCGGTGGTATTTTTGCAGCAACCATTATTGGGACATTTGAACATATGCTGGAAAGCATGATTGCTTTAGCAGCTTTTATTCCCGTCATCATTGGAATGGGTGGAAACATTGGAACACAATCTTCTACAATTATTGTCCGCGGGATTGCAACCGGACGGATTGAAATTGGCAGTGAATTAAAAGTGCTGTTGAAGGAAGTTCGTGTTGGAATAATCTTGGGGGTACTCTATGGTTTATTACTTGGGGTGTTTGCAAAATTCAGATTTATTGATGCAGATCCTATGTTGGGTGTCGTGGTAGGATTGAGTATTGCTTGTTCCATGCTGATTGCGGTTGCGGTTGGAACGTTTATTCCCATGTTTTTACGCAAGGTGGACATCGATCCTGCTGTTGCTACGGGACCATTTGTCACAACCAGTATTGATATTCTTGGTGTCCTTTTCTATTTTGTGATTGCCGAATATTTCCTATCAATTTAATCCATGTCTTTCCTACTCATGTTAAGTACCGGGATTTACCTGGCTTTTATCTTATTTATTATAGCGGGACTTTTTCGCCATAATGAACAATCTATAATAAGCACAGATCAAACTCCAGTTGTATCTGTGGTTATTGCAGCTCGAAATGAAGAAAAGAATCTCCCTGACTTGATCCAGGATTTGGTGAACCAGGAATATCCATTGGATAAACTGGAAGTAATCATTGTTGATGACAGATCCACTGATTCTACAGCCAAGATCTTAATAGAAGCTGCCGAGAATTTTGCCGTTGTAAAATATATCCGCGTTGAAAAACTGCCTACGGAAATGACACCAAAAAAACATGCTTTAACTCTGGGAATTGAAATGGCAAAAGGTGATGTAATCCTTTCAACAGACGCAGATTGCCGTGTAGGAAAATTCTGGGTATCCAGTATGGCCTATAGCGTGGTTCAACAAGATAGCATTTCAATTGGTTATTCAAAAGTAGCCGGGAAATCATTTTTTGAGCGAATTCAAATGTTAGATTTTCTTGGCATTATTACTGCCAATGCCGGTGCCGGTGGCTGGGGTCATTTCTGGTCCGGAACTGGACAGAATTTGGCCTATAAAAAATCAGATTTTGAAGCCATTGGCGGATTTGAACCGGTGAAAGACAGGATCTCCGGCGATGACATGTATCTTGTTCAATCCATTTCAAAATTAAAGAGCGGCATGATTAATATTGATGCTAATTCTTTCGTAACAACTGCTGCGTTGCCAACCTTTCCAAACTTCATAAATCAGCGAATACGATGGTCTTCAAACTCAAAGGATAATGCTATGAAAAATCATCTATTTTTTATTTTTCTAAGTTCTGCGTTCTTGTGCAATTCAACTCTTCTTCTATCTTTTCTGTTTGGGTATTCATGGCTTTTTGCATTTTCATTAAAATTCATTTTGGAGGGAAGTGCAGTCTTTTTAGGCGGAAAACTTTTCAACACCAAGGTAGACCCCATTGTTTATGTTGCCTGGTCATTGGCGCAACCTATCTATATTCCTGTTGTGGGACTTATGGGTCTTCAAAATCGATTCACCTGGAAGACATGAAAAATCTCTTCATACTTTTTATTACAATCTGTTTTGCTTCTGGACAATCCTATTCCATTTCAATTTTTGGAATTCCCGCTGCAGATGTAGAACAAACCATTCACGACTCAGGAAAGATTGAATTCACATCACAGAGTAGAGGAATCTTCGATCTCTTTTGGCCAGCAAAGAATGCCTATAGTGCTGTTTATGATTCAAGTTTATTTGCCCTAAAGAGCTGGAACAAAAATGTAAAACAGGGAGAGTTCCAACAAGATGTTTCAGGTAAGGTTGACTCTTTAGGATATCTTGTTTACGATGACAAAACCATGATTGAAATTCCACAGAATATTTATACAATATTTACTCTCTTGGCCATGGTGCAATCAAGGCCTTATCATAAATTAGATACAAAACGGTTTGATTTTGAGCAAGAAGGGCAGATTGGACAAGCTCGGTTTATCTGGGCGGATTCATCCAATACGTGGAACGGTAACGATTCGGTCGTGTGTGATCATTATCGGCTGGATATAAACATAGAAAAAGAAGAAAACAAATTGGATAACCAATCTGATTATTTTATGGAAGAAATTCTTGCAGATGGCGTGGTAAAAGAATTGTGGGTATCCAGAAAAAAACCAAAAAGAATTATACGCGCAACTCTAAAAACAACATGGTTCCCTATATCAGCCACCATCAATGAATAGCAAACCTTTCATCAATTACAATTATATTTAGACATAAATCAATGGTATATCCTATGAAAAAGACGTTTACTTATATCAACATCTGCTTATTGTTACTTTTGTTCGGCAGTTTAAATGCCCAAAACGATAAAAGTCAAGTTGTTGGTATATGGGAATTCCAAACAATTACTTCCATATATTATAGCGACCCGCAAGAAACATCAACCACTAAACGTGATAAAGATCACCAGGAAACATTAACTTTTCGTGAAGATGGATCCTTCAGCTACCATGGAATTGATGAAGGTTCAAAATATGCATCGATTGGTTTGTGGAATACAGAAAAAGCAACATTGACAATGGATGCCGGTGGAGTTAAAACGATTTGTGATTATGAAGTGACTGGCGAGATGATGACACTAACCGTCAGAGAAAAAGCATCCGAAGAGTTTTATAAAGCGTTTTCTATATTAAAGTATAAAAACAAGATAATTAGTCGTTAATTCATTGTTTTTTGTGCCATCTAGATCACCTGTTATTTCAACTTTTTTAGATTTCACCAGCCCTTAGTATTAAATGAATAAAAAACTATCTTTCTTTAAAATCTATCGTAAACAGATCTTTGGCTGGATCCTGACCATGGTTGCTATTTGTGCCGCACTGTATTTCGGTATTGATAAAAAAATCATTTTATTTGCCACATTCGCCATAAGTATCTTTACTCAAATTTTTGTTGGGCTGGGTGCACTTGTAGGTATGATTCCATTTGTTGGCCCATTGATTATAAACGTCATATCTATCCCAGTATTTTGGTTATTGAATGCCATGGGGTATGTGGTGTCCGGTGTTGCCATAAAAAAGGGGTATGCCACGGAATTGGCCAAAAGCAGGGTTGTTACCCTCGGTCTTCTGATTGGAATTATCATTGGATATATTATAGGTCATATAGTTCCCATCAGATGAATATTTTAATTTTACAAGGTCCAAATCTAAACCTGTTGGGTTTAAAATCTTCCGAAAATGGGAAACACATTACCCTAGATAAACTCAATAAAGCCATTCGGAAACATGTTCATGACAAGGATGTGACACTTAAATTCTTACAAACCCATAAACAATTCCAGGCCATCAATTTTTTACAAAGAAACCGAAAATGGGCTGATGGATTATTGTGTATTCCTACATCCTGGGCAAAGTATGATTGGTCCATCGCAGAAACGTTAAAATTAATCAATATCCCAATTGCTAATATTTATTTCGAGGATCCTTTCTCAATGGGAGCCAATGAAACGGAATCCATTATGACAGGAGAAAAGACTCATTCATTTTCAGGACAACCAGTTGATGCGTGTATTTTGGGAATAAACCATATCCTGTCTTGATTTCAATGAAATTCATTATTAGTTACTATTTTTTCGGGTGTGTACTATTTGCCCAATCTATCGATGAACCTAAAAACTCTATCCTGTCTGTTATATCAAATCTTAACACAAAAGACACCATTGAAATAATACCCGAGACATTTAATCTATCGTGGGTCGATTCACTCAAATTACAGTTACCTTGTGATAATGTGCTCCCCCCAAAACGAACCATGCGTCTCCCCAATGCACCCCGGGATTACAGGAGCGGGACACACCGTGGAATTGATTTTTTTGCAAATTGGGGGACACCGGTCAAATCTGTATCTGACGGGATTGTTATTCGTGCAGATCACGGTTACGAGGAAGTGCCTGCCGATTTTAGAGTCAATCTGCTCAGCGCCAGCGCTAAGGTTGGGAACACACCTTCTGATATTTTTAACAACATTTTACTGGGGAGAGCAATCTTTTTAGATCATGGATTTGATCTTATTCCCGGATTCCGAGTCATTACTATCTATGCTCATTTATCTCATATTAACAAAAATATTATACCAGGAGCAGTCATTAAAGTAGGGGATGTAATAGGGAAATCGGGTAATTCCGGGACACGCGAAAGCACGGTGGGAATAAAAGCAGGTGCCCATTTACATTGGGAAATGATTTTGCAAAAAGGGAAACAGGAAATTTATTTAGGAAAAGATGTCCCAAATCCACAACTCTACGCTATGTTGAGGCGTATTTTCTATAAAGAGAATCCTTAATCTTTGGTATAAAAAGGGCAGACTATCGTTTTTTCCGGGCCCACTGTAATTCTATGATTGGTACCCAGGTTTCTGCCATGGGGATGTAGGGCAGTAAACGCATATCTGAGCCATAAGGATATTCGCCCATGACAAATTTGTAGCCAGTAAGAACCCTAAAATTTTCGGATTTATTCCAGATCAATAGGAACTTATGCTCTAAGGAGTATTCTCCCATTAACTTTGATGCATCTGGGTCTATTTGCACTTCCGCTAGCCCCGGCAATAATCGCAAATCAAAATCTACCAATACACCAATCTTCTCCGAAATGTTTTTTTGGACATCTAAACCGGTATGAATCCCCCACTTATTATAATACACCCCAAGACGATGATAGACCAATGGAATGTCAATCGTGGACCGTGTATCCAAGTCCCCAAAAGTAACTCCCAGATCAAGGCCTCCATTTAGCGTTAGATTTACTCCGGCCATATTTTTTGACATGAGCCAAGATGCAGAAAGTCCCAGCATAGGCGGCATCCGGAACTCCGGCGCAATAATGCCCATGATTCCTTCTTTTGCAATCATATTTAAAAATGGCGTTGCATAAACCATTTTATATTGACTGGCAGATGTAAATCCAGCAAAATCACTTTGTGATTTTTTTATGCTCAAATTTGGCATTACAAAAAACCAGAGTGGATGAACACTATACTCTATCGATTCAGAATAGCCATATCTAAAGGGCTGAAATAGTCCCATCTCCCATCTTTTTTGTGGCAGCAAATAGGCTGAGTGTGCATCCCATTTTTTTGTTTCTCCAAAGACAAGACTGGCGATAATGAAATAGAAAATAATTTTTTTCATTATTCACCTCCTAAATTGAGAACAGCGCTCACGGGCAAATGATCACTTAACTCCCAGGCGGCCTGATGAGTACGTCCAGAGCTACTATCCCATGTGCCGTTTGTAAAAAGATAATCCAGTTTACGGTCATACATTGTAGCCGTTGTGTCATCAATCAGAAGGCTTGTGCTGGGGGCGTGGGTAAAATGCTCAGGCAGATTATAGGATGCCGTATCAATCGCTGAATCATAGGCAGCATATAAAGGAAGTAAAATATCGGGCTCTCCTTCAAAATTCTCAAAATAGCTTCCTTCCTTATGGTACTCTTCCGCTTGGTCTGTATGGTAGTCATCTCCGTCGCACATATCACTTTCGCAGAAATCCGTACTTGATCCTGGCGGGACTGAGTTCAGATCACCACCAGTCACAAATAGATCGCCACCATCATGAATTTCAGCCAGAGTTTCGACGTATTTATCAATGTGTTGCTGTTTGGTATCGTCCGTGGCAAAAGCTGTGGCGTGAATATCCACTGCATAAAAATCTTGGGAGCCTTGAGTTAGTGCGGGGATTTTTGCTTTTACAATATTTCGCCTAAGGTAAAAGTATTGTGTTAGTCCATCTTGGTCTGTGCGGAGGCGAAGCTGGATTCTCTCTGCATCGGTTAATTCATACTTTGAAAGAATGGCGTTTCCCGCATCGATCCTTCCAATGCCATCACTGGGAATAAAATCTGCTTTCCACATGGATGCATAACAACCGTAATTCAAATTAGTATTATCCAGCAAATACTGAACTTGATCCATATAACCGGTTCGCTTGGAAGACACATCCACCTCTTGAAGAAGTACAATATCTGCATCCATGGCATTCAGAGAATCAGCAATAGCAGCCATGTTTTGCTCAATGGTGTCATCATCAAGGATTACATCATCCCCGCAGGAATCACCAAAAAATGGAAATTGGGCGATACCGAAACGAATGTTCCACGTCACAACTTTGACGTCGCCACTATCATAGGCCGCATCAGATTTACTGTTTGCTCCATACATGACGGCATCTGATGAATCTTCAAACTCCGTTACAAAAGGGTCACATCCCAATATTAACAACACACCTAGACTACTTAATAATTTTCCCAAATGACTCTCCTTTTAATCAAGTAAAGTTAAAACATTTTTCGGAGGGCGACCAATAACTGCTTTTGCACCTTTTACTGCAATAGGACGCTCCATCATTTTCGGAAATTTTTCCATGGCTTCCGCCATTGCTTCATCATCATTTAGGATTTTTCCAAAATTATTTTCTTTGTAACTGGCTTCATTTTTCCGCACAAATCCACTTGGTGCCATACCAAGTTTATTAGATAAGGATAATATTTCATCTCTGTTTAAGGGGTGTTTCAAATATTCTACTTTGGTGAATTCAACACCATTTTGTTCCAGGAGCGACACGGCTCCACGGCTCTTCCCTCAGTGGGGGTTATGGTATAAAATTATTTTTGACATGATTCTGCCTTCCTTTTTATACTGAATTGTACGACTCCATTTGCTTTCAATTCAATAACAAATATTATTTTATTTTCTACAATACCGTTAAAAATAATTGTAAAAATTTGTTTATAAACAGTTTTACAAAATAAATAAAAGAAATCTTGACCTTTTTAAAAAAATATTTCAGCTATAATTTCTAGGAAGATTAAAACAGGAAGAGATAATATGTTTGATAAACGTGATATTCAAATTTTGGAAATTCTCCAGGATAATGGTCGATCAACAGCAAGTGATATTGCCAAAGAAGTGGCATTGTCTATTCCAGCTGTAGGGGAGCGGATAAAAAAATTAACAGAAAAGGGTCTAATTAAGCGATTTGCTGCCATAATAGATCATAAAATTGCAGGACTTGACGTGACGGCATTTGTTTCCATTATCAGTGAACATTCGGACCATTATGACGGCTTTATTAAAAGAGCTACAAAATCCAATGCCATTCTAGAATGCCATTCTATCACTGGTGGTGGATCTCATCTTTTGAAAGTACGGGTGAAAAACTCACAGGCTTTGGAAGATTTGCTATATGAGATCCAAAATTGGCCTGGAGTTTCAAGAACGCAGACCAATGTAATACTCTCAACATATAAAGAAACAGAGAAGAATGATCTAAAAATATTAAAGGATTTGCATAATATAGCTTAATATATTAGTTTTTTCTGTTGAATTTTAAATTCTAAATATTTAATATTCCGGGGGGCAAATTGCCAAGTGTAAACGGACTCCCCGGGTGGTAAAGTACTATAGGCTTAAAATATAAGCGGTATAAGCCCTACAACCGCTTTGTAAAAATCAACACCTGAATGCTATGTTTGGGTCTTACTCTTGGCCAATTATTTATTCACAAATGGATCATTCAAAAAACATCTATCCTCTTTATGACCCTTCTGCCTTTCATGATGCCTGCGGGACCGGTTTTATTGTCACCTTATCTGGAAAACCAGAAAAAAGAGTTCTGCCCCTCGCCCTAAAAGGATTACAAAGGCTGGATCATCGAGGTGCTGTATCAGCTGATAAAGAAACCGGCGACGGTGCTGGAGTTTTAACCGATATTCCCCATCCTTTTTTCCGTGAAATCCTCAAGGTAGAACTGGGAATCAGAATGCCTTTTAGAAAGAAATTTGCCGTTGGAATGGTTTTTACAACTTCCCGTGAAATCAAGTGGCTGAAAGAAATTATAAATTCTACCGCGACTCTCAATGGGTTTAATGTTGTGGCCGTGCGGGAAGTGAAAGTAAACCCCAATGCTCTGGGTAAATTTGCACGAAACACAAAACCATTGATTGTACAATTTTTTTTGGTTGAAACTCAAAAGGGCAAACGTCCACTGGAAACTCGATTATATCTGCTCCGAAAAACAGTGGAAAAAGGAATTCTAGCCCAAAAGAAAAAATCTTATATCTGTTCTTTATCTTCTGAAACGATTGTTTATAAAGGGCTCATGACTTCCACCCAACTTGATCATTTCTATCCGGACCTTACTCATCCAAAATATGTTGTAAAACTTGCCATTTTCCATGAGCGGTTTTCCACAAATACTAAGTCCACTTGGGCCATGGCACAACCATTTCGTATGCTGGCACATAACGGCGAGATCAATACCATCAAGGCCAACCGCTTGTGGATGACAGCGCGGGAGAGAGAAATAAAATCTCGGTTCTGGAATAATGACCTTGAAAGCTTGAAGCCTATTGTAAATCATCATGGAAGCGATTCAGAAAGCCTAGACCATATATTAGAATTTTTAACTCAAAGCGGGCGAGACCTTTTTAGCAGTACCATGATGTTAATCCCAGATCCTTATGAATACGATAAGTCTATGCCTCGGGCCCTAAAAGATTTTTATATTTATCATGAAAACTTTATTGAGCCTTGGGATGGCCCGGCGGCAGTTGTTTTTACAGATGGTAGCCATGTTGTTGCTAAAATGGATCGAAATGGGTTACGCCCTCTGCGATATTCTATAACAAAAGACGGATTGGTTATTATGGCATCGGAAGCAGGTATTATTGATATTGCTGATAATAACTTAGTTGTGCATCACCATATGAGATCCGGAGAAATTTTTGCTGTTTCCCTGAAAGGAAAGGGAATTATTCGGAATAAAGAGATTAAAAAAACAGCAGCGGGAAAGAAAGATTACTCCAGTTCCCTAAATAAATATCTTACTACATTAAAAAGAAAATCTCACCGCAAAGAATTCGGAATCTTTGGATTGCCCGAACAAGGATTTGATCCTCGATTGCGGGTAGCCTTTGGTTGGTCAAAAGAGGATTTAACACGGTATTTGATTTCTATGGCAACCAGTGGACGAGAACCCATTGGCTCCATGGGAGACGACACTCCTCCTGCTGTCATGTCCTTACAAGATCGACGATTTTATGATCATTTTAAACAATCTTTTGCACAAGTTACCAATCCGCCCATCGATTCAATTCGTGAACGGGGCGTCATGGCATTATTCAAATATTTAGGATCGGAAAATAACCTTCTGGATGAAAATCCAACTTTCGGCGGCGCCATTCGAATCGAAAGTCCTGTTTTGTCTCCCCGGGAAGTATTAGAACTTCATGATCGCCGAAACCAGGCCCCCTATAAACGCATCTATTGTCATTGTGCACTTGACCAAGATTTGAATAGCCGTCTATCCCGGATTAAGTCTCAATCCAGGGAAGCAGTAAAAAACGGGGCAAAAATAATTTTTCTCACGAATGAAAATCTGAAACAAGGCTATTTACCCATTCCCATGCCCCTGGTTGTTTCTGCAGTTCATCATGCGCTGGTAAAAAACAAATTAAGAAGCGCCGTTTCCCTCATTTGTTTATCCGGAGATGTAGTGGAAGATCATCACGTAGCCGTTCTTATTGGACTTGGCGCCAGTGCTGTATATCCATTTATGGCTTACGAATTGATTCGGGAGCATTTTCATGATGATACGGATTGGCACAACAAGATGGCCAACTATCGCTACGCTCTTGAAAAAGGCATCTTGAAGATTATGTCTAAAATGGGCATTTCCACCATAAGTAGTTATCACGGAGGTATGCTTTTCCATACATTGGGTTTGGATAAAGATTTGATTGAAAAATATTTTCCATCCTTTCGAAGTGAGCTGGGCGGTATCGGGTTAAATCATATAAAACAAAATTTGATGCAGCAGCACTCTGCAGCATTTCTGGAACCATCACCTATCTTTAGTGAAAAAGGATATTTCAGATTTCGAAAAAATGGTGAAAGCCATGGGTATTCACCTCCAGAATTCAAAACGATACAAGCTGTAGCACACCAAAAGGAGCAGGAAAATATTAGAGCAGAAGTGCCGGTTTATTTACGCGATCTCTTTCAAGTTAAAGGGAAGGTGGAACCTATTGATACTAAGCAAACTGAATCTTTGAAAAAGGTACTTAAGCGGTTTGGCTCCGGTGCCATATCTTTTGGTGCTATTTCTGAAACCGTTCATCGCGAGCTGGCTCGGGGAATGGCTTTAGTAGGAGCGAGGAGCAATACAGGCGAAGGCGGGGAATTGGATGACCGTTACAGTAGAACCAACCCAGATAAGGATGTGAATTCCTACATAAAACAGGTGGCCAGTGGCAGATTTGGTGTTTCCGTGGACTATCTTGCAGCATCGAGGGAAATCCAGATCAAAATGGCTCAAGGGGCAAAACCTGGCGAGGGTGGACAATTACCAGGACATAAGGTGACAGCGCAAATTGCCCATGCGCGATCCTCCACCTTAGGGGTGCCTCTGATCTCACCGCCTCCTCATCATGATATTTATAGTATTGAGGATCTTAAACAATTGATTCACGATTTAAAAGAGGTGAATCCTCGAGCATTAATTTCTGTTAAACTGGTAGCACAACCCGGCGTTGGCACCGTTGCTTGCGGTGTGGTAAAAGCTGGTGCCGATATTATCCTTATCTCCGGTGCAGACGGCGGTACGGGTGCCAGTCC
>Ga0209709_10000547_pt1 | contig 36093 bp, 39 predicted proteins | sample ArcticOcean_MG_C_2_FD_187435 | JGI IMG/M metagenome (GOLD analysis project Ga0209709, IMG submission 187435) | Marine microbial communities from western Arctic Ocean - ArcticOcean_MG_CB4_136 (SPAdes) (version 2) | ecosystem: Environmental > Aquatic > Marine > Oceanic | place: Arctic Ocean... | reverse complement strand
ATTCGGAATCTTCACCAAACAATTCGTCAAGTAGTCCCTCTTTGAATTCCTCATAATCTTCTTCCTCAAGGCCGCTTTCTTCAAATAATTCACGGATTTCTTCTTCTAATTCTTCGGCTAAGTCTGCAAATTCTTCTGCTTCGTCTGCAAACTGTTCGGCTTCATCTGCCTTTTCTTGGTCTTCGGAATTACCATCGTCCTTATCCACGATTTCTTGCGCTTCATCTGCCGCATCTCTCGCCTGTTCAGCCGATTTCTTTGCTTCCTCACTATCTGCGGATTGCATGGCTTCTTCTGCCCCATCCTTTCCATCTTCGGCTTCTTCAACACATTGGTCTAAAGCGTCCTTTTCTTCAGGAGGTAGGCCGGGAGTATCACCTTCACCGCTTTCATCGTCTGAATCGGAATCGCTTTCATCACTTTTTCCATCTTTTTCGCTGTCCTCACCCTTTTCTCCGCCTTCTTGTTCGTCATCTTGAGAATCGGAATCGCCTTCATCGGCATCGCATTCATCAGAATCGTGGTCGTCACCGCCGCAGTTATCGCAGTTTCCATCATCTCCGTCACCATCCCCATCACCTTTACCTTGACCATCACCATCAGCCCCGCCATCTCCTTCTTTATCGGAATCTCCGTCACCATCGCCGTCACCATCGCCTTGACCCTGACCGCTTCCATCTCCACCATCACCTTGACCTTCTCCGCTACCATCTCCTTCTGTTGGTGTTCCTTGACCATCTCCTGTTCCTTCTCCGGCTTCTCCTGTCGGGTCTTCTGCGGGTGCGCCACCTTCGCTACCATCGGGTGCAGGGCCACTTGAAGGGCCACTTTCGTCTGCGGGCTTGCCCTTTTCTTCTGTTGGCTCACCTTTTCCTTCCATTTTTTCCTTCATCTTCTCTTTTATTTCATCGGAAATTGAATCTGCACTCTCTTTACCTTCTTCGTAAGCATCACGGTCTTCACCATCGCCTTCTTTATCGGAATCGGATTCTCCTTCACCTTCTTCGCCTTCTCCTTCGCCTTCTCCTTCGCCCTCTTCATCGGAAGGTTCGCCTTCTCCCTCTCCTTGACCTTGACCTTCTCCGCTACCTCCGCCGCCACCTTGACCCGATTTACCCGTTCCTCTTTGACCACCTCTTTTCAAGGGAGAATGGTCTTCAGAAATCTCATTCGTGCGTATAGTATCTTTAGAGGTATCGTCCTTTGCCTTTTCATCATAGCGGATTTCAAGGGTTCCATCGGAGGCTATACTCATATTGAGATAGGGAAAATCTGCATCTGTAATCGTTTTGTTCCACCATGCTTCGTGTGCATATACATTAAGGCCCGTTTTTTCAACCCATTCAAAATCATTAGGGCGAAGTGTATAAGCATCGGATTTCATCATCGCACGGCGCAATCCCTCAAGAGTGGACTCAACATCTTGATTAACAATTTTGACTCCTACTACTGTTACCCATGCGGGTGAGGGGCGTTTAGGTGCTTCCATTACATCGCCCGTTGAGGGATTCAGCCACAGCATACTATACTTTTGACGCAACAAGTATTTAAGGGTGCGCTTTCATTTAGATAATTACCCCTACTTGCCCTGTGAACCTTTATTAAGGGGGTCGAACAAGTAAAGATTACAGCGCACCGAGCGCAGAAATGGAATGTGAAAATATGAGTAAGAAATCAGAAATTGAGAGTTTCCTTGCGGAAGCAGCAGAACAGGCACCTGAAAGAGCAGAAGCGGTATTCCCTACAAGGGATAAGATGAAGGCGGAATTTGATACCCTTTATCAAGGCTTCATTATTGAAGGCTACAACGAAGGCATTGAAGGCGAGTATGGAGTTTCCACCGCCGTCAACATGATTGATACAAACAACGATGGCCGCCGTGTCACAGTTTGGGTTGGCGGATATGAAGTCAACCACTTCTCTCAATTCCTTGAAGGACAGGCCGCAAACGGTAACACACTTCCGCTTGCAGTATCTTTCCTCCGAACCAAGCAGACCTCCGAGAAAAGTGGTCGCCAATTCAACAAGATGGTTCTTCGCCTTGACAGCGCAGGTGACGATGTGGTAATCCCACCAATCCCTGCCGACCAAGTGCCGGAATGAAGTCATTCTTGACTAATTGTGCAACCGCCTTAATAAGCGTTAGCGTTAGGCATATCCGACTCCTGTTGGGTTTCCCCACCCGACTTGAGAACCCCGTCTGCATCGGGTTGGTAAAATGAAACTGATTGTGGCTTCGTGCCGTTATATTGGTGGAGTGGAACCGGCTCGATGTGGGCCACCGGATTCGTTCTTTCGCAACCTTTGATATAGGCATTAGGACAATGTGTTATTATGATTCCAAAGACTGTTCACGACTTCGTGAAGAAAGTAGTCAAAGGCAAGCATCCGAATCAAGCAAAACCGATTGAAGACCGCCAAGCCAATGTCCTTTCTATCATTGAAACATTAGTATCGGCCAAAACAACAATAGGTTCCGGTGTCATTACCAAACGAGAAATCAAAGGTGTATCCACGAAAGATAGTGGAAAGGATAAAACCCTCATCAAGTTTTCTGTATCGGATGGTGAAAATTCCGTTCAATGTGTTGCTCATAACTGCAACGAAAAATACGGACTTGGCTCCGGCTTGAAGGGCGATGTGCTTACAGCATTTGATACAATTGTTCGGAAATCTCTTGCAGAAGGAAAACCCGTCAAATTGAAGGGTTGCTATGCTAATTTCAAATCCGAAAGAGTATTCATTATTGACACGATTGATTGGGCAGAAGATGTTCAAAAATCCCAAATCAATGATACCGTCATTAAAGACTTCGTGAAAGTATGTGCCAAACATCAAATTGATGATGTTAATGACGAAGGCATCGCTTACAAACGCCCATTAACCCCACTTGATGTGATGATGGATGATAACGGCCTGTGGGCTGAAATCTATGCAGACGATGACTTGAAACAGGCTATCTTGCTCTATTGTTTATCCCCCTTTGAAAAGGAAGATATGATTCACATTGGGTTGATTACGAATCCGGGCGAAGGAAAAAATCACTTGGTTGATAAGGTGATTACACCATTAGTCCGATGTAGGATGGCAGGGACAGGTAAATTATCCACATTCGCCGCCATGTTTGGTGCTATGTCTTCCGATGATTTGAATTCAATTGAGTTAGGTCTTTTACCCAAAATGAATAATGACAGGATTGTTTTCTCGGAATTCCAAACACTTGAACAAGATGTATTCGGTGAAATGCTCAATGTAATGAGTGATGGATATTATACTATGCAAAAGGGCAAGTTAGATGTGACCCGTCATGCGATGTTAAATATGGCGTTCTTCGGCAACCCTCCTAATTATTGGAATGAAGAAGACCACAAGAAAGAGGAAATGTTAGCGGCATTCGGCCCCTACACAATGCCCATCATCTCAAGATTAACACTCATTTTTGCGAAGCCTACTTTGAGTAATGGTGCTGATGCTTCAACCAAAATCAAAGAAAAGATTATGCAAAACATGGACAAGACTGTGGCTAAAGGCACAAATAAAGAAGAAATCGCCAATTTAAGAACATTTTTCCGTGAATACCTCAAGAGAGTTTCCCGATACCAACCGAAGTTAGATAAATACAAAGCGATTCTCGGCTCGGAATTTAAGGATATTGAAGCCCTTGAACAATTCAAAGATGCTTTCGCCAAGCGAGGTAAAACAGATTACAGAAAGTGGGCAGAATTACTCAATTTAGTCAAAGGATTCTCACGATTGAATGGGCGAAAAGAATTGGTAATGAATGATGTCAATTACGCCATCACACTATTCAAAGATTCATTAGAAACCCTCACATCGGCATTCCCACGAACCGCATTCCGTCAAGGAATCAACTATGAAGCCATTGAATTACACAGACAGATTTTAGAGAAATTTGGAAATGGTTCGGGTCAAGCAAGTGGTAATCGTAGTGAAATAGCACGGTTCGCCGCAGGTCAAAAAAGAAAGAAAGAATGGGATTTGTTATGCAAAATCAAAGTTAGTAAAGGTTCACACCCACAATTGTTAGTGCAAGATATGGGCAAAGGGTTCCTCCACATTGGGGCTAAATGGGATGGTGATGAATAATGAATCAGTCGGATTTATCTTGGTCATTCCTTACGGGATATTACTACCCAAAATTCCGAGTAGTGATAAAGAACATGGAGTGGGATGAACGGTATGAATTCCTAAAGGCACTATATGATGACAAACATAAAGAGGCTCTATGGGAAGAACGGTCTGATGAACCTATCAAGGATATGATGGAATATGTTGCACGGAAAGATTATTTTCACTTCTTTTGTATGGCATTTACCGTTCAAGAAGATGGATATTACACCATCCACAAAATGATGAGAGAAGCGATGAGAAAATTCCGAACACTTAGATAGAAAAAAGGATAATTGATTAACATGGTATGGAAACCCAATGATGAAACCCAAAATAGGGTTCTCTATGCCTTGCGGTTAATGCAATCAAACGGGTGGGGTATTGAGAGGTCGGCTAAGGTCGCAAAAACCACCCGAAGAAGTGTCCGTAAGTATGGAAAGCATCTTGGAGTGAAATTCAAAGGGAAAGAGGGAACTGCTCTCCAATTCGTAGGGCAACCAATACAAAAAATTGAGGATTTTCTTATCAAAATGCACTACGGGTCATCGGCTACGCAAGCCGCAAGAGAATTGAAGACTACGGTTCGCACCATGAGTAAGCAGAATTACAAAGGACAACCCATTGTCAAAAAAGAAAACGGGAGGTGGGTTTCGCAATTTATCCCTGAAGAAAAGATTGTCATGCAATTTTACGGACATATTCGCAATCCTCAAGGGAACATTCTTGGTGGAAACAATGTAAGTGGCCCGTCTGCCGCATCTTCAAAGAATAAAAATAAAAGGAATCCCGATTACATGGAGATTTGGTGGGATGCTTTCGTCTATGATTTCGGAACGACTTTTGCTACGCCCGGAGAAGCACAGCAATTTTGGAAAGATGAAATCGTGAAGGTTATCAAAACCAATATGGAGTCTTTAGGAATCCAAGACGCTAATTTAATGAAGGCATTTTCAACTAATAAGACAGTAGCAAAACAAATGGCTAATGACAGCCGTGTTCCTCCACCTTACACCGTTTCACCTATTGAACAGATTACTGAACGATACGGAGTAATTCTGCAAGGGGCTAAAGTGGGAACGGCGACCACTTATGAATCTCGTAGCAATATCAATTTGATACCCAAAACAGACTTTACAGGAAAGAAAATTAACAGAAAAGTGGACATTCAATTCCAAGTGTCATATCTTGGCGATGCCCTAAAATCATACCCCGCATCAAAGAAGTTCCCATTCAAGTATTCTTTGGCTGACGAAAACTGACGCATCCCACTTTGATGTATCACATCTTCAACGGTTAGGGTTTTATTGATGTTCGACCTTATTTTAGGGGAGTTATTGAACAAATTAGGAAAAAATTAGATTAAAAGCGGAAAACCACAGGGATGACCAAAGCCACCATAAACAACGGCTACTCAATTTGCTGTTATGATTTTCACCAAACGAAATGAGATTGTAAAGACAACATTGGGCCGAAAATTGATTCTGCTTCTTGTGTTGTGGTTTCTTCTTGGGTTGGGAATATCGCTTCAATGGATTCTTCCGTAGCACCTGCGGCTTTTGCGAATGTTCGCCATTTTTCCATCAAATCATTTGTTGCCTTTGTTATGGCATCGTGACATTCCGTAGTTTCGCTTGCACCATCTCCTTCGCATTCTGTTGGTGATTGCTGCACCGGAATCCATTCACTCATTGTGATGAGTTCTGCATGAACGGGTGTTCCATCCTCATAGATAACTAAAAGTGGTTTTTCTGCTGATTCGGACATAACGGAAAGGGAATCTTCATCTGCTCGCCATGTTCCTTCAACTGCACCTGCTGTAAGTTTGACCCCATCGGTAGTTAGGCCCATAGGTGTTCCTCCTTCAATTGCATTTGTGACTACTAATCCAACCGGCGTTTTATCCTTTTGAGTGGACAAATAATACCATACACCGCCTCCGAGTGCAATAACCGCAATTGCGATTGGAGTTGTGTTACCCTTAGCCATAATTGATATTGAGTAGGCTAACTATCTAAAATGCACGAAGGTATAGATAGCGAGAAACACCATGAGGCTGTATGGATAACCTTCGTAATATGCTCCAAAATGGATTAGCATTAGTGGGAACAGGTCTTGCTTCTCTTGGTTCAGCAGGTATTATTCCTTCCGAATATGCAGAAGCCGCCGCTATCGGTGGTGGATTGGCTATAATCGCTATTGCTGAAAAGTTATGGCGAGATAATAAGGAAACAATTGTCAATGAATTAGAAGACTTTATTGAAGATGCAACAGGTTTGGATATTGAATTAGATGAGGCCGTTGATTCTGTCGTTGAAGCCGGTTTAGATGTTGCTACTGATATTGCCGAAGATGGTGTATTAGACACACCACTTTCCGATGTTGCTGAAGAATTGGCAGAAGATATTGCCGAGAATTTAGAAGAAACTCTCAAAGATATGACTATTAACGCCCTACGGGAAATGCTTTCCGAGCGTGGATTAGATACTGATGGTAAGAAGGTTCAATTGATTGAGCGATTGTTGAATGTTTGAGAAATCCTTTTATAGTAGGGGTTTGTCCGATAAGACATGGACGCAGATGAATTGAGAGAGTTAGCCGACAAATTAGAAGAATTGAATGACTTGAAAGACAAGTTAGAAGAGGCTATGTGTCTTGCAGATGAAATAGAAAGTCTTTGTGGAGATTTGGATATTATGCCTTCTCATCACGCAAGTATGGAATTAGGCTCTTGTCATTGTGAAGTGGAATCCGCTATCCAAACCATTGAAGACCTTTGATGAAGATTTTAGATAGTCGGGTCAACAAACCTTATCTATGAGCCTCCCTGCGATTATCCGCCATGATGCAGAAGATGGTTTGTCCGTAATGGATGGAGTCATTCTTTTTGCCGCCGCTTCTGCACTTTTTAGATTTAGCCAAGACCTTCAAGAAAAGTATTTATTTCCTAATAATCCTTCAAGAAGTCTATGGGCTTCTGCTGTAATTGGTGTTGTCCTTCTTGCGAGTCGTGGCAAAGACTTGAAATCAATCATTGAGTGAGTGTATAAATACGGCTTAGAACAATGAGTCTGTATGGTAGCGTATGCTGAATATCTTGCTAATCTTCATGCAGAAGCCGATGCTATCTATGAGGTAGCCGAAGAAGCCCGTTCAAAAGGCTTTGACCCAAAGATTTCTGTTGAGATACCAAAGGCAAATGATTTAGCAGACAGGACTCAAAAATTATTAGATTTTCTTCACCCAAGAAACACCGCAGAACAGATTCGGGAATTGACTAAAAAATATGATGGCAACCGAGAAATGGTCGCTATTGAAATTGCGAAAATCGTTTGTGCAGAATCTTATCTCTATGGGAAAATTATTGATTGTTCCGATTGTGGCGGAAGCGGTGAAATCAAGAAAGGGAATTGGAAGGCTGAATGCTACGATTGCGGAGGTTTAGGCAAAGATATGGGTTTCAAAGACGAAATCGGGAATTCTGCATGGAAGGGAACGCTTTCCGAATTTGAAAAGCGAAAGAAATCGGCACTTTGGAAAGCAGGTGAAGACTCTCAATTTTTGTCCGAATTAGCAATCTATCAAGGAGTCTGTGCGGGATTGGCTGTATTGACTGAAGGAATCCTCGTAGCACCCTTAGAAGGGGTCGTATCAGCCCGTTTTATTACCAATAGGGATGGTAGCCCATCACTTGCACTTTCTTTCGCAGGGCCGATTCGTTCTGCGGGCGGAACAGGACAGGCTCTTTCGGTTCTTATCGCTGATATTCTTCGCCGTGATTTTGGATTGAAGAATCCGATTATGTCCTTTGAAGAAGTGGAGAGATATAAGGAAGAAACGGGGGCTTATGCGAGAGGGCTACAACACCGACCTTCCAATCCTGAAATTGAAGAAATCGTTAAATCATGTCCTGTTTATATTGATGGCGAAGGTGTAGGAAATGAGGTTACGGGACAGCGTGATTTACCAAGAGTAAAGACAAATAAGGTGCGAGAGGGTATGCTTCTCGTTGTTTGTGAAGGATTGGTATTAAAAGCACCCAAAATCTTGAAATATGTGGACGCTCTCGGCCTTGATGGTTGGGAATGGCTGCGGCCTTTCGCTAAAGGTTCAGCAAAGGGAACAGATAATACCGTTAAACCTAATAGTAAATTCATTTCCGATGTTCTCGCAGGTCGTCCTATCTTCTCCCTCCCTATGGAAACGGGAGGATTTAGACTACGCTATGGAAGGTCAAGATTAGCGGGATTGGCAACCACTTCATTACACCCTGCCACTATGACCGCTTTATCGGGATTTGTTATCATCGGAACTCAATTAAAATACGAAAGACCGGGAAAAGGAACGGTTGCTACTCCTTGTGATTCCATAGACGGCCCTTACATTCAATTCAAAGATGGTTCGGCACGAACCATTGAGCGTTTTGAAGATTTGGAATTACAATATCCAACCGACCCCGATTACAAGATTGAACAGATTTGGGATTTGGGAGAGATTCTAATTCCTGTTGGTGAATTTTTGGAGAATAACCATGTGCTTCTTGAAAGTCCTTATGTCAAAGAGTGGGCTGAACAAGTATGCGAAGAAAAAGGATTGAAATATCCCGACACTTTTGAAGAGGCTATGGAACAGGTCAAGTTAGGATTACCCTTAGCACCTTGTTTCGTTCCTTTCTTTTCCGATATTGACGATAATGACTTCAAGACCCTAATGGGAGGGCTGAATAAAGATGGAGAGATTTTGACAGAAGAAGCCCGAATCATTTGTTATCGGTTAGGAGTCAATGTTATTCTCGGAAAAGAACAAGGGAGTTACCTCCTAAATGGCAAAAGAGCAGAAATCCTGATTGAATGGGCTAAAAGTGTAAATAAGTCACCCACCTCCGGGAACTTGTTGGCGATTGAAGCATTGGGGCCATCATTAAAATCTATCAATTTCCGCCCAAGAGTCACTTACAGAATCGGTGCGAGAATGGGAAAACCCGAAGGCTCAAAGCACAGGGAAATGAAACCGCCTGTTCACGGATTGTTTCCTGTTGGACACAAAGTTAGTTCCAAAAGATTAGTTTCCGATGCCGCTAAAAGAGAAGATGCAAGACAAATTGGAATTAGAGTATGTCCTACCTGTTCCGAATTTACTACGAAAGGTTCTTGTTGCGATATTGAAACTGTTTTTCATGGAAATGAGTGGGTTGGTAAAGAAGAAGAACTTTGGAAAGAGGTTTCACCTAAGATTCTTTGGGAAGAAGGGTTGAAACAGGTTCATGCTATTGAAAATGAACAAGGTGGCGAAATAGTATTTGGTGAAAAGAACATGAAAAAGAAAACAGGTTCTAATCCGGCTGTAAAAGGCGTAAAAGGTATGAATAGTCGGGAGAAAACAAGTGAGAATGTTATCAAAGGTATTCTAAGGCATAAAAACGACACCTCCACTTTCCGTGATGGAACGATTAGATTTGATATGGTGGATATTACTATGACTCATTTTAAGCCTTCCGAGATAGGGATTACGGCTGAAAAAGCAAGAGAATTAGGCTACGATGTTGAAAACGATGACGATGTAGTGGAATTGAGGCCACAAGATGTGGTTATACCGAGAAATTGCATGGAGGGACTTTTCAATACTACAAGGTATCTTGACGATTTGTTGGTGACACTTTATGGTATGGATAGATTTTACAATTGTGAAACGAAAGAGGATTTAGTAGGTCATTTAATCATGGGTATTGCTCCGCATACAAGCGGTGCGATTCTTGCCCGTATAATCGGTTTCGCTGACATTAAAGGGCATTATGGACACCCGTTCTTTCATGCGGCAAAGCGAAGGAATTGTGATGGCGATATTGATGCTATTTTGTTGCTCTTAGACGGTCTTATCAATTTCTCAAAATCTTTCCTATCGGCATTTAGAGGTGGGATGATGGACGCTCCACTTATTTTGACCACCACTATTGAACCTACGGAGATTGATAAAGAGGCTTTGAATGTTGATACGATGTGGAAATATCCACTCTCCTTTTATGAAGGGACGATGGACAGGCCGGTTGCGAAAGAGGCTACTAAGAGTCTTGGAATTGAAACGGTTGAGGTTCGGTTAGCAAAGGGATTGAATGCGATTGAGGGCTTTGGATATACCCACGAAACGACTGATGCTTGCCAATCACCCAAAAACAATCCTTACAATACGCTTGAAACAATGAAAGAGAAAACCATGATGCAATTTGAGTTAGGGAATGTAATTCGGGCTGTGGATAATGAGATTCAAGCAGGGAAATTGATAAATCGGCATTTAATTAGGGATATGAGAGGTAATTTGAGAGCCTATGGACAACAAAAGGTTAGATGCACAAAATGTGGGGAATCCTATCGGAGAGTTCCAATTGCCGGAAAGTGTATAACCGTCTTGAAAAAAGATGCGGAGAATCCATTGACCGGAGAAATTGAAGATTTAATTTGTAATCACAAACTGATTCTAACTGTTCATCATGGTTCGGTCAAAAAATATGATGGCTTGATTGCTGAAATCATTGAGAGATATGGTTGTGATGATTATACAGAAAACCTTTATCACTTGGTTTCATCTTGGGTGGCAGATACCTTTTCGGTGGAAGAAGAAACAAGTCAACGAAGATTAGATGATTTTTGATTAAAACAATTCTTTAGATAACAAGGAGAATAAAGTTTTCTTATGTCGGATTTAATTTCAAGTGGAGATTCCACCGAAGTCAAAGAAGCCGAACCTGTTGATTATATGGGAACGATTAAATTCGCAGGTTGGGCTGTCTTTGGTATGCTTACAATTCTTGGCCTAACTTGGCTTGACTTATTTGATATGGGAGATTCAGCCGGAAAAGGTAAAAAATCTCAATCCGAATCCAAAAAAGATGAAGATACACAGGCCGATTATGAAAAGGAATATCTTGACCAAGAGATTTCGGAAGAAGCCCTTGATGAACACGAAACAGGAATGTCTTGAACAGTCAAAACTCCTTGATACTTTTAGCCATATTTGATACTTTCACTAAAAGGAGTGAAATAGACGATTTTTTTGAGTAATTTTATGAGTTAAATGGGGTTAAAAGCGGCTTCTCACAAAGGACTGAAATCCTCGTTTTTTGCATTCTTTTCATTGTTCCGAATTTTCATCAATTTTGAGAGCATTTTCAAGAGCGTGGATTATACGCAATAATTGAATTGCACCCTCTTTTCCGACACAATTTACTTGGCTCATTACATTAAATAACAATTCAGCATCTTCGGGTTGTATAGTAATGGTAATTTCTTCCATAATACTCACTTGTTTTCTATCTATTTGATACTATTTATCAAGCCGACAAGCCCAAATCTGTAAGAAGTGCGACAATAGAAGCAATTGAACCTGCGATACCACCTAATTCAGTGTTAAGCCCGTTCAAATCTATTGCATCAACACCGGGAGTGACAGCAACGAATGGATAAGCAGTTGCAGTTCCTTGAATAACAGGTGGTGCGCCATAAAATCCGGCAGTAGGTCTTCCGCTTCCCAAATCAAGAGAGAGGGAAACACCCCTGCAATCAAAACCTGCACCTACAACCCTCAAAGTAGTCCCATCAAAAGTCAAATTTGTTTCTCCATTTAGAGTAGTGGCGGCTGAATATGTCGCAATTCTATCATTAGCCCCATTCGCTGTGCCTGTAATAGCGGCGGCAGAACCGCTTGCGGCGGCTGTAATCCTTCCTTGTGCATCAACGGTAATATCCGCATTTGTGTATGAATCTGCATCAACGGCTGTATTGGATAACTGAAATTGAACCTGCCCTTCGGAACGGTTTGATAAACCATTAACGGGTGTGACTGTTATGCTACCATCAAGTGAAACCAAACCGCCCTTACCCATGTCAGCGATTACTCCACCCGAATTATAACCACCCATGTAAATACCTTGTGCGCCTGTTCCTGCAAAATCGGCGGCTACTAAAGTTATAATCAAGTCGGCAGTTCCTCCGGGAATTGAGGCTTGTGGGATAGTGATTACATCTCCTGCATTATACCCTGTTCCTGTGTTAAAATTATCAGGGATTGGGGTGGGGACAACAGAACTAACTGCTCCGCCACCGACTCCAAATATAGCCAAAGTTAAACCTGTTCCGCCTAAAGGGGCTACATCACCTGCGGCTAAATTGTATAGAAGTGGTGTTCCCGAAGTGGAAGTAGTATTGGAGGATTGAGTAATTCTTGGGGCTAATTGTGCATTCGGCATCAATTGACCCGATAAATCAGTCAAAATAGAACCCGATAAATCTTGTCCTGTGCCTCCCCAATCTTGGAAAAGAACGGCTGTGTTATCGCCTGTTGCATACTGTGGAGGAACACCATCAGTATTTCTTGTAAGTGTTATACTTGTAAGACCGCCAACAGCCCCGAATGCTAAACCGCTTGAACCTGTGGATAATACTTTCTTTTCAAACAAATCTGTTCCTGTTTCATAAGCCATCAATTCTCTATCGGCAGTTCCCGCAGTAGCGGAAAGTGTATCTGTCGCCGTTGAAGTAAGGATAGCACCTTGAGGAATAACATCTAAACCTGTTCCACCATTTGCTACAACCAAAGTTCCTGCAATCGTGAATGTCCCTGTCCCTGTAATGGTTTGTGTTGTCCCACCCGATACTGTAATTCCTGTTGTGGTAGTGTCTAATGTGACTGATGTGACAGTTCCCGCACCGCCTCCGCCTCCGCCTGTGGTGATTGTAACATGGCCGTTTCCATCATCAGATAGTGTTCCATCGGAAACTGTAATCCAAGATACGCCCCGAACATCGTCTGCATCATCATCAACACGAAGACCGGCTTTTCCGGCGTTTGAACCTGTGTATGTATTTCCCACCTTCCATCACCTGTGCATTATTCTGCGTTTGCGATGCAAGCCCTACAATGTCCATCTTCATTTAGACTTGAGCGAACTGCTTCTCCACATTTACTACATTCCACATTATTCACCTCAATTAGCCACATTCTGAATCTGCACCTTGTCTGTTTCCAAGAATCCCATCTTTTGCTCACTCCAACCTGCGAAACACGCTTCTAATGTATTTGTAATCACAGCGACACCGGATTCATTGATAACACGAAGAACGATTTGCTTTTCAATAAATATAGGAACATCAAAATTCCACATATCTCTTTTTGGAGTAACCGGCGACCATTGGAAATCTGCCCATTCCATCATTAGCCGAGAATCAACCCAAATTTGGTAAGTTACACCTGCTACTGCTCCATTAGGCAATTCCGAGTGTCCGAAATTTGATACTTTGTAAAATTCACCAATTGAGGCGGGAGTATAGGTTGAGAGTGTCCCTGCCGAAGCAATTGTTGAACCTGCGCCGCTTGGAATTGGGAAATCGGGTGTTCCTGCTTGAGATGTCAATTGCGGATTAACTGCTTCGGGGTTTGAGGTTAAAGCATTTGTTGGAATGGCGGGCATAGGAATTCCCGTTGCAGGGATAGCAAGTGGGGCGGCAGAAGCGGCAGTTCCTTCGGCTCTTGTCACATTTAGAACGCAAACATCCATGTATGTATTATTCGCCATATTGGTTGTCGCAAAATCCACTCTTGTTCGTTGAATTACATTTCCCGAAGTCGGTCTTGGGACTAAGAACCACGGATAAACCGATGTAAATAATGCAGTTTCTTGAGTGCCAAGAGATACAGGAGATTGAGTCTTTCGGTCAAACATTGTTGGGTCTAATCCTTGACGCACGACCTTTGATTCTTGGGTGTGTCCGGGCCTATTTTGTTCCGAATAAGGTTTCGGATTAGGTTCAACATTGTCCCCTTGTTGTGAATAACCTGTCTGCAAGGATTGATTAGTCTTGTTATACGGATTCGTGATTTTCCTACGAGCCGAGTAGGGATTAGTGGAATTCGTCATGTTAATTCATTGTCGGTCTTGTTATCTAAAGGATAGCCGCATTCGATTTCATATTTGAATCGGGAAGTTTCCAATTATAATCCGATTTTTCCAAGCCCACCACAAGATGACAGTCACTAAAGGAGTAAATAAGCATAGAATCTTTGAATTTTCTCTAAATCTAATCTTGGCTTGTGTAGTCATTATATCTTGCCAAACCTTGATTATTCCTTTCTTTTTCTTCTCGTTTCCTTTCACTTTCCATCAATGCGAGGTAATGTTTGAAAGTATCTGTTTCCAATCCTTTGTTCTCAAGAAGTAATCTGCGATAATTTTCAACCGTTCCTACTGTGACCGGAATGCCCAATCGCATGAGTTTCTGCGCCATCATAGCATCTGTTCCATCATAGAGAGTATATTCCACATATACTGCGGCTAACATGGTTGTTGTGGGGATGATATTCCATACGCCCGCACCTGCGGAAAGAGTAATGTCATTGTAAAGTGTATAACGAATATCAATCGTTTGAAATGGGAGGACATAAATAGGGGGCCACAAATCATAGTATGGTTGCTCTTGGATTTCTCTTGGATAGGGAGATGCCGTTCCCGACACACCTACGCCATATACATTTTGAGGGTCTTGGTAATAATTGGTCGTATCAATCACGATATTGACAAACATATTCGGAAGCCATTTGGTTAAATTGACATTGGGGGCAATACCCTCAACGGTGTAGGAATTTGCAGAAATTCCGGGTTTTGAAGCCATCTTTTCAATTACAATAAATTGGTCTTCTTTTACGAATCCTGTTTGTTTTCCTGCCTGAACATTCCCGAAATCCCCATAGAAGATAGAATGAGATTCACCGGCTCTTGGATAGTGGGTAATATCTGTTCCATCGCCACCATCACCGTTTAATTCCCATGTGTAAATCTGTTTCCGAATAGCCATGATTACACCTTCCTTTTTGCTTTCACTACTTCAGTAGGTAATGGTGCTAATCCCGCATATAGGTGAGTTTTCAATATATCTTGTTTGTATTTCCATATATTTTCCACAGTTAAAGGCCATCCCGCATCCAATAAACGGCGAGCCACGATAGCATCTCCACCATCAATTAAGAGGTATTTAACGAAACATTTTTGGATTTGCTGTTCGGTTGCCGTATTTGTGACAGAAGCAATATCAAAGGAAGATGTAACTTGAACGCCCCAAACTTGTCCCGGCGCAATAATAACTGCGGGCTTCAATCCATCCGTATAGTCGGTATTGACAATGTTGGTTACGCCACCCGCAGAATCAACCCACCTTGCACCATTAGGAAAAGGAACAATGAAACCACTAATTCCACCACTTCTTGAAGGCACATTATCGGGGTCTTGAAAGTATTTTGTTGTCCCTACATAAATTTGTGCATGGAGTGTCGGGGGAAAAACGGCTATTGAATCCAAAACGACATACTGAAAGGCTTTCAATTGTCCCGGAATATCAATGTTGTTCCCTACATCACCGATGAAAATATCAACGGGTTGGTTAGCGAGAAATCCTGTCGTATTTACATCTCCTACCGAATTAACAGGGTAGCCATTCAAGAACGATGTTTTGACACCATCCGAGATATTACGCCATTCGTAGCATTGACGGCGCAGACTCATAAAGATAAATGGTCGCCGTTGTTATCTAAATGTGTTCAAACGCCACGATAACCCGGAGGTGCTTTTTGAATAGCCAATTCACCGATTAAATCAATGACAACTGTTCTGTTATTAGCGGTTGAAGCAACCCCTGTAATCGCTGATTGTGTAGTCACGGTGACTCCGAGAGGCTGTTGGAATAGAACAAGGATTGGAGATGGGAACATAAGAATTGAACCTCCGTTGTTTATATTGTTTGCCAACCATGAAATGTCAAATTGATTAGAAGGAACATTGTTTGCACCTACTTGAATAGAAACTGCGAAATCGTTAAAAGTCGTGGAGGCCGCCCCATCTGCTGTATCAAATACTCGGACAGCGATACCGTAAATACGGACTTCTTCATTGTTTGCTTGGTTGGTGTAAATGGAAACTACTTGACTTGTTCCGGCGGGTTGTGTTGCACCTGCGGCACTCGTATCAGCATCCCAAGCATAGCGTGTGGTATAAATTTCGGGTTGTGGGTCTTGATTAGCCATAATTACACTTCCTGTATAAGATTCAATTGTCGGTCTTGTTATCTAAAGGTTCACGAAGGGACGCATCCTCCTTATTTCTTTTATACCTGCGGTAAGTGGGTCGGAGGACAAAATACAGGGCTGTAAATACGACTACATCAAGAAGTAATGCCCAATAGCCAAGATATTCTATGTCCTCTTGCATTTGGGGGATGTAACTAAATGGGTGAACCGCACCTAATCGAATGTAAAGAGTCAATGTCCAAGTCCATGCGATTTGAATTAAAACTAAAAAACTAATGACCCATTTTTTCATACAAATAACTCCCCTTCATCGGATATTTCGGGTGCAGGTTCAACACCCAAATCCTCAAGGGAAGGTGGTGTCACATTTTCTTTATCAAGATATGCTCGGAGAAAAGCGTATGCTTTGGGAACAATATCATTTAATTCTTCTTCAACATTTCTATCCTTATCTGCCGCTTCTTGTAAAACTATTTCTCGCATTTGAGTGAATAAACCGATTGTTTCGTAAAAATCTGTATTGAATACTCCTTTGTAAATTTTAGACAATTTATCCGCATTGTGTTGAACAAGGATTGCACCCACTACGGCACAGGTTGAAACTGCGGCTGTGAATCCAAGAAGCAACCATTCCATATAAGGAGTTGGCGAAACAAGGAAAGGTATAATTTGAATACATACAATAACAGTTAAACAGGTTATTAGTAATTGCTTTGCTGTCAAAAAATCTTGTTCAATAATTGCTGTATAATCTTTAGTCATGTGGTGGAACCTCCATCAATAAATGCTTGTTAATTGTTTGACGGTATTCATAACCGTATGTATTCATGTATTTTATGACATTCTTCTTCCATTTGCCCGTTTTATCAATGAAAAATTTGACATCTCGGAAGATGCCTTGATTGTGTAGCATGACGAAATCGGAATAAGTGTATAAATTCAATAATTCGCCTCCATGCTCCATCATAGGGAACACCATAGGTAGTGGGTCTATGCTTTCTAAATCTGCTATTTTTAGGGTCAATCTTTCTTCTAAGTTTTCCCATTCTCTTTCCCACATTCTGTCCCAAAATTCCTTGCTTGAATAGTATTCGGGGCCGAGAGAACGCCTTCGGTCATCTATGAATGCTGTCTTCCGATGAATATAGTCTGCAATATCCACATCATCCATAGAAACCTATATGTTCAATTGCTATCTATGCCTTCTGTTCAACACGACTAATTATGATACCGGAAAGTGCTGAAGCGATGACAACAATAGAACTCATTTTTAGCAAAGATTTGCCTTTAGGGAGAGTAAAATTGGATATTTGAAACGGCAAGTTCTTAGTTTCCAAGATTCCGTAATTGTAATGAATCAATGCTTCAACAAAGAAAACGCCAAAAGTAACTCCCGACACTATCCAAAAATGATTATTCATAAGTGTCACCGTTTAGAAAAATATCGGATAAAGCAACTACTACAACTACAACAGGAAGGGACATTAGAAGCCAATCGGAATTAGTAAATGTGTGTGTCGGAAATCCAAAATTCTTGTAGTTTTTGAATCCGTTGATTAACATTGAAGAAAAGAAAGCCATTGAACCTACTGCGGGAATAACCCATGAACGCCATGCTTGCCTTGCTTGCTCGTTTGCTTTAGCGACAGGCTCGGCAGCCTTCTTCGTTATTGCATCTGCTTCTGCGGAATCTTTAGGCATGATACATCACGCTTTTCCAATAAGAATACATCCAAGAATGACAGCACTACCGATTCCTACAAATACAAGCGGATTTATTTCGCTTTCTGCTTGGTAACTTTCCGCACCAAATAGTGACTTCAATTTACCCCAAAATGACGGTTCGTGTTGTGCTACTGCATCGTGTGAAACCCAAATTGAATCTCCTTCCTTACATCCGAAAACATTACTCCAAAGTGGATTACAGGTTCGTTCTTGATATGCTTTCATCGCCCCTGCGCCGGGTGCTGAATCAAGATATGCTAATGCTTGAGAGTTTGTGGAATCCCATTTTACAACCGAGCCACCCTCTAATGTGGTAGGAATGCCTTGTTGATATGGGCGAAAAGCATTTCCATCTTGGTCAAGTGTCGTTAGCATTGGAACAAATGCCATCCAAGGCTTATCGGATGGGGCTTCGGAAACAACCCCTCCACCTGCTGTCGTGCCTATTACTAATTGTCTTGTTTCGCAAGAGGGGTCGCCAACAGGAACGCAACCCGCTTTAGGCACAACAAGGTATTGAGGGCCACCAAAATAGTCTTGTTGGAGATTCAAGCCTTTTGCCATGTGTGGTTATGGTTCGCCTTGCTATCTAAAAACATTCATTCGTAATTTCTAATCGCTTTCCCTCTTGGTTTCATGGGAATCCCGTCTTTAGAATATCTTTCAAATTCAACAGTTAATTCCGAACCTATGTATTTTTCTCCATTTTCAAATAACTTTCGTTGTTCTTCGTGAGGTGCATTCATAGAAACCTTGAAGATATTTCCATCGGAAGTCATTACGACCCACTTGACCAATCCTTTTGATGAAGGAGTATCGCCATCGGTGAAATCCACAATTTGAAATTCCTCGTCTATGAAAAATTTGACCTTTAGTAATGCTTTGTTTCGCTTATCCACTTGATACGGCCAATCTTGACGGACAATTCCACCCTCATAACCTTCTTTAACGAATCGTTCTGCTAACTCCTTGATTTCCTGTGTATCATTCGCAACATAATTTTTGGTTAATACAAGACTTGTCATTGGCGGTGTAATCCATTTCCCAAGCATCGCATATCGTTCTTTGTAAGTCAATCCGGGATTATTTGGGTCAAAGAAGTCATAGATACGATATTTGATGTGTTTCTGTTGGGCTTCCTTTTCAGGATTCATACTTTTTGCATGAGTCCTAATCAAACCGTTGGCTACATTGAAATCCAAATCGGAAGGTTCGGCATATAATTCACCGTCAATGATAACATCATCGGGGAGATTTTTCATACTTGCGATTTCTTGCCTAATTTGAGGGATGGGAACACTATATTCATTGTTTTTCCTTGATACGAATTTAATTGAACCATCGGGATTCACCGTAGCAATTCCTCGCAAGCCGTCAAATTTTCGCTGAACCATAACAGGGAATTTCAAAGCATTGAATACTTCTTCTTTCAACGAACCGTCTTTGTTTTTTGTGCTTAATGCTAACATGGGTAGGAATATGGGGTCGTTTTGTGCATCCGAAAGGGATGATTGATACCCTTTATCCGTCTTCTCCTTCATTTTACTATGGGCTTTGAATTCTGCATCTGCTTTATCGGAAAAAATACCGTGAGATGTTTCCCTCATTTTCCCGCCTTGTTGTCCCGCATTTGCGACCAATTCCCAATTTTGTTGGCCCGGAAATCCTGTGCTGAAATCAACAGTCCGAATTCTCCACACTTGGACTTTACCATTGGGTGCATCCAAATAACTGACCTTGTAAAGAGTTTCGTCCATGAGGATACCTGCCCCAAACGACTATTAAAGGGTTTCTATTACTTCTTGAAACGGTCAAAGAGTGCAAGAATTTTGTCGCTATATCCTAATGCAGAAATACCGATACCTAATGCAGTTAATCCGATAACCCAATTCATGTTCTTGGATTCTGCTTCCTTGATTGGGTTTCCATCCATATCACGGCCTTCGTCTTTTAACCGTTGTTCAAATTTCAGCGTTTCTTCATCGTCTTTTTCCGCCGATTCAATAAACGACTTTTTGAACTCTTCTAAAGTCATTTGACCCCATACTTCATCGTCTTCATACCTTTCATGCAATTCCAACCATCCCTCTTCATCAGTCATTCTGTCGGATGGGTCATCATAGCCATATCCTGTTGTGGCTTCAAAAGATTCAGCGTTTCCGTGCTTCTTGATATTTCGCAAATCTTCGACGAGGTTTGGATTCTTGAAATCCCCTATAACATCAACATCAATGAATTCTGTTCCGTCTGCTACCTCTTTGTGAACAGTAGTGTATGAAGTCACCGAATGGTTCTCTCCCTTTTCTAATTGGTGTTCAAATTCTCTCTCCATTTCAGCCGTGACAGCCATTTCGTCAATAAGGTCATCGTGTTCGTGTGGGTGTGGGTCTGTTTCCCACCTAAAATCCTTATGAACATATCCCATAACCTTGCCATGTCCTTCGGCTCGCCATTCAGCGTTTTCACCTGCCCAATAATCGGATTCGCCTTCATCTTCTGCCATGAAATCTCCGGGGTAATGCCCACCACTATTCCTACTTTCATAAATGAGTCCATCGCAATCGGGACAAGTGAATTTTTCGCTCATATCTAATCCGTCCACTTCTAAATCAATGGAACAATGTGGGCAACTGTATTCTCCTTCTGCACCCAAAATCGCCGCACCAACCGCTAAAGCACCGACACCAAGACCGACCTTCATAAGAGTGGACATTCCTTCTTCATCGGATTCTTCGTCTTCTTCCTTTTCTTCTTTTACAGGGCGTGTGACCTTTGCGGAAACTGCTTCTTTGACTTTGACTTCATCCCAATTGTAATGATAAACACAGAATCCCGACTCATCCGAAACTGCATCTGCGAGTTCCATATCCAAATCCCTATCTCCCCATCCTTCGTCTTCGTCAAGAATAATCGTCATTTCCGAAGGTTCGGGTTGGTCGTGGGATTGTTTGTAACCGTGTTTGTCATGGAATGGTTTAATCCCTTGCATTCCTTCGGCTTCTTCATCGTAAGTATCATACCAAATATCAGTAATCTTGAATGTTCGTGTTCCTTCTTCTGCTTCAAATTGCTGACCACAGGACATACAAGAACTATATTCGGGAACGGTTTCATCACAAGAAGGACAAATCATTAGAATTTCCTTATCCATTTCTGCATCTTTTTCCTCATTTTCCTCATTTGAGTCGTTATCTTCCTCTTTAGGTTCGTCATCTGCCCGGTCATCTTTTTCAATATCTGTCAATTCTAACTTGTCGCCTTCCTGCATAATGACTGTGAATTCTTGGGTTGTTGGTTCTGCTTCTTCCTCTTCTTCGTCTTCCTTACCAAATCCAAATGCTTCTTTGGTTTCTGTTTTGCTGTGCATAGATTTTACAAATCTGTCATAAATTGCATCGGCCTCATCATTACCTTGATAAGAATACTCATCCAAAAGAGCCTCTAAATCATTAGGGTCTTCATCGTAAAGTTCAGCGATTTGTTCCGTAGTCAAATGACCTAAAGCCATGTCCATAGCCCCATAGCCATCTTGTCCCCACGAATTACGGTGGCACTCTTCGCAAATATCATCGCAAGTATCGCATTCAATTGCACCCATCTCCCCGCATTCAACACATTCTAAATCTTCGGCAGAAAAGGACGCATTTGAAGGCTCTTGAGGAAACGGGTCTTCGGAAGGTGCAGGGGGTTCAACGGATGCAGGGGAAGGACTACCTACGGTATCTGCCTCTTTCATCGCATTTACAATTTTATTTCTCCCATGCTCATTCATGGTGCGGATAGGAACAATCTTTTCGGGAGTAAAACCGTCTGCATCTTCCTGTCCTACTTGGTAAAACATAGCATCTTGTCTTGGTTCTTTAGAATTCTTACCTTTGATATACACGGCTTCTTCTGCGGCTTTAGCATCAAACCCATAGATACCTTCAAAGTCGGCCTTAGTGACGGTCTTAGGGAGGGTTTTACGGCCTTTGTATTCGCCTCGTAGGGTATAGCGGATTGAACCACCTTTGGACTCAATAGCCTTACCTTCAACAATCGTGGCTTCGTGCTTAGATTTTAACGAAGGGACATAGCCTAAAAAGGTAGTCTTGGACATGAATAATAATTGGAGTCGCCACTATCTAAGACTCTCCATGAACAATTCTCCATGATTGATGGAGAAATCACCAAAGCGAAGTAGGGTCTTTTGGTCTGTAAAGCACTCCCTCTTGACCGAAGGAACTTATACCCATACCGAGTGAGGGGCCGTGAAAGAATGAGTCTTCTGCACTCAAGTAATCGTATTGATAATCATTTTGTGATTCAGCCTGTTGTTCGGATTCTTTTTCTTCGGATTCGGCTTCCATTGATTCCATTTCTTCTTGCTGTTCTTCAATCACCGATTGGGATTCGTCAAGAAGGCGTTCATAGCGGTCTTTTTCTGTTTGTGCTTGTGCGCCTCTCTTTAACCCTCCAACACCGAGTCCAAGAGATATGCCACCAACAGTCAATAGTGCCATGCCCCCTGTATTTCCAAACATTCCACCCCCATTTGCGAAGCGGTCATAAATCAATGCCGCCCCAATCCCTACGGTGAGGCCAAGAGGAATGACAACAGGAAGGGACTTCAATTCAGTCATAGTGGTATTTTCCACAGGTTCCTCATCGTCTTCCATTTCCCCTGCGAGAACCTTATCCCGTAATTCACGGAAGTCAAGCACAGCACTCATGGGTATATTTAGTCGCTCTCGTTATCTAAAGACTACGATAAATCAAACCTGTGTTTGATACTCGGTAAATGCGTCTGTAATCACTTGAATTTCTGCATCGTGGCGTGTGGTTTGCTGTGAGATTTGACGAGCCAAGTGAGCGCATTGGTTTGCGTGTTGGGTGCGGCGTGATTCAAGGTTTTCTTGGTATGCGCTAAACAATACTGTTTGAACCTCATCGGTCACATTGAAATCACTTAGCGATACAATCCCGTTCATGTGTTGAGGGTAAAGGTATGCCTGTCTGTCCTGTCCCGATGTGTAATCGTGATATGAATACATGAGGTGTCCATTGGGGAATGATGAAGTATCTATCGGAAGGTGTGCAATCCCTGAAATGTGGCCTATAATACCCGTTCCTATGCTAACTGTGTCCTTATCGTCAAGTAGTCCTTGAACGATTGCTACAACAGCCTCTTGCATGGATTTTGTGGTCTTATCTGCGAGAACATTAGCCGCATCAACCTTAACTGTGATTTTAGGTTCAACCACCATGAGGAAGTCCACCACTTCTGCCTTGATTTGGTCGAGGTTATCGCACATATCCGAAAGGGTTGGTGTGAATTTTCCGAAGAAGGTTCGGGGTGGTGCGAAAACAACGGTGTTGTTCTTATTTACTTGGTCATGTGGAACCTTGAACCAACAATCATCACTTCGGTTGCGTGAAGTCCATGAATGTCCGATAGATTGAGCCATCGGGTTGTCTTGGAAGAATTGGTCGTTCTGTGCAATTCGGAGAGCGATAGCAGGGTGATTCTCAATGAGATTCTCCATGAATCCTTCCATTATATCATCGGGGATTGCAGGGTATTGATGAACTCTTTTCGTTTGATACCCGCTATTAAGGAGGTAGTATGTGTTGAATCGCCACAATGAACCCCAATTACCTGACCACGAATTATCAACCATGTCGTCAATTTCTGCATCCGTAGTTTCGCTCTCAATGCAATTGTATTGCACTCCCGAATGGATAACTTGATTTTGGATAGAACCGAAGTATTTGTGGCTAATACTTCTTGATAATTCACCCATAGCCCTTGTCATTTCTTGCATAGGGTCGGTAAAATCGGAATCACTTCTGCCATCAAAGTAAGGGTTGGCTTTTGTAGTCTTTGCCTTAGCAACATCACGCATTTGAATCAATTTTTCTCGCATGAGGGTTTGAATGTTTTGACCCGCCGCATTCATTTCATAGTGAAGGATTTGAGGCAATAGGTGTTTATACACATTCTGCATGATACCATAATAATCCTGACATGAATACTGTTCACTTCGGATATTACCTATTTGGTTTTGTATTTCACTTGCATTCTCAATTTGATGAGAAACAGCCACGCTAAGTGGTTCCTGAATTTCGGTGTATGGATAATTTGTCCAACCAACCGCTTCATTAGCGGGTGTTCTATTATCAAAATTCAATTGGTCGTATCGGATTGCTCTTGTCGCCATGTTTCCCCGTCTGCTAAACGGGTTAATAAAGGTTTTTATTGAGGGATTTGTTCAAAAAGTCATAAACGCTGTGCTGAATCCAAATGGACTTAGGCTTGTGAAAGTAAAACGGACTAACTTATTCGTTTCCAAGAGTATTACCTGAATAATTTTGTCCGAAAGAAGCATTAGTATAAGCGGCAGAATTCATCCATGATGCACCGTCAATCAACATTTCAAGGTTATTTTGCGCCGCCATAGGATATGCAGTTTGTCCAACATAATTTCCCGAACCCGAAACAGGGGATGCAAGCGGTGTAATAACAGGCATTGAAGTGCCTCCCGAATTGATTGGGATTTGATAGATACGATTTGTTCCGAGAACAACATCTCCCTTTTCATTTACACCATCTGTTCCATTAGCACCTGCATTAAAAGTTTCAGCATCTTTGCCAATAAGCCCTACAATAAATGACTTTGATTTGTCCACAACGGGTTGAAGTTCCTCATCAAAAATATAAAGCACTAAGGCAGTTATACCTGCGCCCATGAATAAGGTTTTCCATTCCATCAAATCACTCGCCTGTTAATTTTGCTCCCAATGCAATTGCGGTCATTGTTGCGGCGGTAAGAAGTCCAACACCAACAACCCATCCACTTCCAAAGAATGCGCCTGTCTTGAATGTATCAAAACCTTCACCTTCGTATTCAGCACCGTAGTTTTGAGTTGGTTGATACGAGGTTCTATCCACATCAACGGATTCCAATGGTGTGTAGCCGTCCATTGAAAGAGAACCGTCTTGAAGATAACCTGCTGTGTCTGCATCCATTGTGGCTACATCATCGTATTTGCGACCCCTGCGGCCTCTCTTATCCATAGCGGAAGCCTCATCTCGGCGGTCATTCATAGATTGCGAATGGCTACCACGATGGCGCATACCAAGTGATTCATCCATTTTATCGTCATATCCTTGTGCATCGTGAGTAATGATACGACCATTTGCCTTTCGTGCATAATTTCTTCCACGCTTCTTTGTGAATTCTGCCTTCATGTGAGCATTGGTTGGGTCTGCTTCCGGCCCATCTTGTCCGGTAATATCTGCGGGTGCAGGTGGTAGTGGGTCATCGCCTTCTGCAAACCATTGTGTAACACCATGACCGAGAGGGGCTTCAACGACTACTGAATCAACACCACTAAAATTATCAAGTGAAACACCTTCTTCAATTCCAATGTTTGTAGTGGATTCGTCAAGAAGTGCGCCTTCAACGGTTTCTGCACTACCAAAGAATTGATTTACTCCGTGTCCGATTGGTGCGCCTTCTTCAAGGGAGTCAAGCGGGGCATATCCGTTAAGGGAAGTGCCTTCTGCAACAGCAAGAGGCTCGTTAGCAGGTTCAACGGATGATTCAACATCAGCAACGGTTTCAGCCGCACGGATTTCTTCTGCACCACAAACACAAGGACAAGAGCATTCTGCGGAAAAGTGAGAGTTTGTTGGGTCATCAAAAGAAGCAGAAGCCACCATATCGGGTTCTTCCGATGGGACATAGGTAGCCGTTTCGCCTTCTGCACCGTAGTTCGCCATCGGCTGATTTGATGTTAAGTCCACCGTAGCCGAATCTATCGGGCGGTAGCCGTCAAGTGTTTCATCTGTCCCAACCATAGCCGCACTTGGGTTATAGTATTGCCTTTCTATTCCTTGTTGTTCTGTTTCGCTGTCCATAATTTCAACATCCTGTATCTCTAAAAGATTATCATAATTCATATTTTGTGCTTCATAAAAGTATCGGATATTATCTTCCGCCATGTTTTCTTCGGCATTTGCTATCTTTACTGCACCTGCTTTGTCATCCGTTGGTTCCCACTCCTTTGTGAATTGAGCCGGTGCGTGTCCTTTTTTGGTCAATCCGGGAGGGCAACGAACAATAGGTTTTCCAAGTTTTAGAGAGTATTTTCCTTTTGCCGAAGCCGAAACACCAAAGAATCCCAATTCCACACGACAAGACATCAATTTTTCACTTCTTCGCCATACGGATTTTCCATTTTTGTAAGTGTGTTTATTTCGCATCATTGTCGGGAAAGAAATTTGTCCATTGACTACTGCGCCCTTTGGATTGTTCTTTGTAGGAGTCAAAAAGAATTCCACACGCTTTCCACGGTTGGTGTGCATAATCAAATGCGCCCCACTATTTGCGTGTGCATCCCACCGAATCCGAGATGCCTCAAGTGGTGCGTTAGGTGCAAGGAATGTGTTGTGCAACCATGGATTCACAGTTTTCAATGAAGCCAAATAGTTCTCACGGTCAGCGTGATGCTTGTTAGGAAGGTGGACTACAACACGAAATGTTTTATTTCCAAGACGAGTCCCTTTAGTAGCGGGAACCATCTTCTTGTCAGTCATTCGCTTCGCTGAATCGTCATCGTGAAAGCATTCCCTAAATTCCGCAGGGGACGAATACAGAAACGCAGTTCTTGGATTAACCATATAATCCTTGCGGTGTTCCTGTCGTGGCTTTGCACCCATAGGGTTGTTTTGTTGTTCTCGTTATCTAAAGACTCGCTTCAACCATGGATGGAGGTTGAGGAATCATCTTTGGGTTTGTAATGATTGTATTTGGCACGATTAGTGGAAATACCCTTCAATGCACCTTCTAAATTTTTCTGTGTAATCTTAGTTGTTTTCTTGTAGTTTGAAGCCTCTAAACAATCCATATAAGCAACCATAACCATTTCTTTCAAATGCGCTCCTGTCATTCCCTCAGTATCTTTAACCAAAGGTTTGAAATCAATGTTTTGATGATTGAAAGAAGACAAGTATTTCTGTAAAATATGTTTCCTCAATTTCTCATCAGGAAGTCCAAAATCAAGTCGTAAATCAAATCTTCCCGGCCTGTCAACCAATGCTTTATCCAAGTATTCGGGGAAGTTAGTGGTAGCAATTGTGATAACTCCACCATTGGATTCAACACCTGCTAAACAATTCAAAAACTCACCGAGAATTGGATGGTCGCCCGCCTTTGTCCTATCTATTCCACCGAGCGTATCAATATCTTCCACAATCATAATTGTTGGTGAAACCTTTCTCGCAATTTCATACAATTCTGCAATCTGTCCCCTCTCTTCAATATCTTCAGAAGTAATGTAAATAATTGTGCTTTCCACTTGATTCATAATTGCCGAACAAGTTAGCGTCTTTCCTGTTCCCGGCGGCCCTGTCACCAAACAACCACGGCTCGTAGGGAGATTCTTTTCCTCATACAATTCAATGTTGTCAATAAATTTTACGATGTTTCTATCAAGAGATTTCCTTTGTGCAGGGGTCAAAACGACATCATCCCAACCCACCTTTTCAATGTTGATAAATTGAAGTTTTGCATTGACAGTATTATTTTTCAAAATCCCTTGTGTAGTAGCATATTTTTCATAAGATGTGTGAAAATCACCTATTTTTTCTTCAGGAAGGTGGATAATTTGGACTTCAATATGCAATCCGTCTAATGGTGTAAAATCAATGACGAATCGGGTTCCATCATCCTTTCTTTTGACAAAAAATGTGGCACGAATAGGCATCTTTTCTTTCCCATGTGGGTAATCAAATTGGTGATACTGAATTCCGGTAGGCTTTCTTTTACTCAATGAAAATCCGAGTTTTCGCTCTATTTCAAATTCACTTTCTAACCAACCCACCATGTCGTGAAGATAAATGGGGACTTTGTTTTCATCCCAAAATAACCAATCGGATTCGGAAGATTCAATATCGGAGATGCCTAAATAATCTAAAATGGATTCTTCTAAAAGATTCGGTTCACCCTCACTAACCTTCAAAACCTTCCGTGCAAAATTCAATAAAGAATCTTCAGAATACGGGATGCTAATTTGTCCCATTGGCGTTTCAATTTGAATTGGCTCGGTCATGTATTATCTATTGTGAAATGGCGTATCTATATGTTCACAATACGGTCACGCATCACACCTTTAAGCGTTTCTATGAATGATTCCGAAGCCCCATCGGGAAGGTCTTTTCTTGTAGGTTTGGGGTGGATTTTTGAAAAATAAGCCGAATTAGCGATGAAAAACGCATTTATGTCATCAGATGACTTCCCATCCGACACTCCCGATTGCGTTCCTAATGAACAAGTATTTTCTTCGCCAATGTAATGAAATCCACCAATTAACGATAGCGGTTTGTAATGTCGTCTATTTTCAATAGAGATAGAACGAGGGTCGCCTACAATACGAAGAATCAATTCAGTATCTTCTGCCATACCCATGCTCTCGTCATAGCCACCAACGGCTTCATACGCCTCCCTTTGTATGGTAGTGCCTGAAGGTGTGGGGGGATGACCGAAGAACCAATAGTAAGCATAATCGGGGTTGGCATTTAGGAACGATTGGTCTTCCCAATACCCATATATGGATTGCATTCTTGTTGTTTTACCTGTCATTTGAGATACAACAGGATATTCGCAATCAAGAGCAACAGACCAAATAGCGGTCTTTTCGTTTGATTCTTCAATTGCAGTTTTCATTTCGGACAAATAACCATCATACCAATAATCATCTCCGTCAAGGAATGCGAGGTAGGGATTGGAACCTAATGATACCGCTTGGTTTCGTGCGCCACCTACGAGGGGGTGTGAAGGGTCTTGGCGCAGATAATTGAATCCATAGCACTCCACTACGGCCTTTGCATCATAGTCTTGATGTTGGATAGGCGTTCCATCGCAAACATACACTTCGTATTCTTGAAATGTTTGGGCTTTGATAGAATCTAATGCTCTCAAAATAAATTCTTCCGAGATGCGATAAATCGGAACGATTACATCAAACATAGTGGGCTATTGACCTAAGACTCATCTAATACTTCCTATGGAAGCGTGTTAATCCGTTGAGCCTTACGGCATTATGGAGTTAAAATACCATTCAATCCGTTGCTTTCTGCGATTAAGCAGTAGGCATTGGTGCGGCGGTCTGCGACTGTATTAGAGTGCGCTTATACCAATCCACATTTCCGGGGTTGATTGAAATTCCCATCTCCAACAGTTTGTTAGCGATGAGAGCGTCAGGCCCGTCATAGAGGGTGTATTTCATAAAGGCATAAAGAGTGCTTGACTCAAGTGCCGGTGCTGTTCCTGCTCCGTCAAACGCACCATTTTGGTAGGTGGTCACAAGAGCGTCAAACACTTGACCCGGAAGCACATAGACATCGGGGTAAAGGTTGAAACAAGGTTGGAAGTTAGTGCTTCGTGGGTAAGGACTTGCCGCACCCGGAATACCATCGTTTCCAACATTGTCGGGGTCAAGGAAATAGTCTGTGGTGTTGATTCGCACTTGAATGTATGCACGGTTTCCGAAGACACCGTTTTCTGCGCCGTTCACAAGGCCACGGTAGGCTGTTGACACCGCATCCCCTGAATTGAGGAAGGCGGTTGGAGATACTGCAACATCTTCAATAACGACGAACTGCGTAGCAGTTGTTTCCGCCGGTTTTGTGATATTGTTACCGAATCCACCGATAAAGATGGATACTGCGGTTCCTGTGTTTGTGTTTGTCCAAGACGAAGCGGCTGTTCCACTTTGTCCGTTCCATGCGTATATCTGACTTCTCATACTCATAATATCATCTCCGTAGTTTAATTCATTCCCAAGCGGGCGAATTAAGCACTACCTCCGTTGGTAGCAACTGCCGCAACACGGCTTCTTTGTTGCTGTTCAATTAAGGTGCGCTTATACCAATCAACATTGTTTGGGTTGATGGTTACGCCTAACTCAAGAAGTTTGTTTGCTATGAGAGCATCAGGCCCGTCATAGAGGGTATATTTAACGAATGCAGACACAACGACTGTGTTTGAAGCAGCCGCACCCGCAAGTGCAGTAGCGCAAGAGTAAAGGATTTGGAAAACTTGACCCGGAAGCACATAAATATCGGGGTATAGGTCAAATGACTTTAGCAATTGAACTGTATCAACCTGTGCAACTGCAATTAGCGCACCGCCAACATCGCTTGAACCTCTTGGGTAAGGGGAAGCAAGTCCCGGAACACCACTTTGGTCAGTAACATCGGGGTTTTGGAAGTAATCAGTAGTATTGATGCGAACTTGAACTGCTCCGCCCATGTAAGCGGAACAAGCGATGTCCTCAATTACGACAAACTGCGTAGCAGTAGTTTCTGCGGGCTTGGTAATGTTGTTTCCAATTCCACCGATGAAGATGTCGTATTCTCGATTCACAGGAACTAACTGTGGAACTGCATCAGTTGTTCGGCGTAGTGTGCTTGTGGCAGTTGCCGTAGCAAGATTGCTCCATTCATAAACTTGACTTCTCATACTCATATTTTTTCACATTCCTTGTGGTTATCTCTTCTTTGTTTTTTTGACTATCTAAAGACTCGCCCTCAAACCTCTTCTTGAAGGTCAAGTGGGTCAAATCCGGTCAAGACAGCAAGACCAAGAAGAGTAGTAATAAGCCCCATGATACGGAGCAAGGTGATGTCACCAAGAACAGGGAGAGCAAAGAAGACACGATTTAGAACATCGCCCATCCAATTTCCGCCAACGAGAGTGACTCCACCAATAACGAGAAGTGAACCTCCGACAGTCCACTTGTTCAAAATTGTATCTTTAATCTTATCCATCATTTTAAGCACCGAACCTTTTTAGAAGCATTGTAGCACCAATTAGGACACCAACGCCACCTGCGACTGTGCCTACTGATACGCCCATGACACTCTTGCCCATCCAATCCGAGCCTTTTCCGAAATGTCCAAGACCAAGACCGAGAATTGATGCGCCCACAACGGTTTTACCCCATGTAGTAGTAGTCCAACTTGTTAGCATTGAGGTATCCATTTCAAACAGCCTCCATTATAACATTAAGAAGGACACAAGAACCAACAAGGACACCAACTGCGCCTACTGCTGTTCCGACCCAACCGCCGAGCATACTTTCAAGACCCATTGAATATCCGAAATGAGTTAATCCGAGAATAAGAACGGAAGCCCCTACAACAATTTGTCCGTTAGGGGATTCGGTTCGCTTGCATATATCTGTAATCATAGCCTTCATATCTTTCACTTCCTGTTTATTGTCCTAAGACGCTCCCATGTCCTTCTGCACCTGCAACGAAGTTTCCGATGAAGCCTGTTTGGTTGCTTTCTGCATACCATTGGGTTACACCATGTCCACTACCTGCTGCTGATGGGTTTTCGTAGGATGGGAGAATATATGTGTCAAAGACATCTTGCATACCGCCACCTAATTCTTTAGTGGTTGGAATAATACCTGCTTCCATTGAAACATCGTATGCGGTCATTGAGGGTGCGGAATCTGCCATAGAGGTTCCGCCAATAACATTAGCCATAGAATCATCTCCGGTTTTCAAACGGTTTCCACCTACATCTGTTGATGCGGCGAACTTCTTCATATCCATTCTGCGATTGTAAGAAGTAGCGGAATTTGAGTGGTCTGCACCGAACCATTGTGTGACTCCATGACCCATAGCCGCTTCTTGGCGAACCGAGTCAAGGTTGTTTCCAACCATAGCCTGTGCTTCTTCAACTTGTGGGGAGTCCTTAGTCATTTGTTGCTCAATGGTTTCAGCACCATAGTCTTGAGTAGGTTGATAAGATGACCTGTCAACTTCAACCGAGTCAATAGGAGTATAATTCTTGAGGTTCATGTCGCCATAATAACCACTTTCTGCATTCTTAGTTAGCATTCGGTTAAGAGGTGCAAACGCTTTAATGTTTGTGTAGCCAAGAATCTGTGCCATTGTCGCACCTGCAAGGATTGTTCCACCGACTACAAGTGCCGATGAATACTTTGCTGTCTTGTTTGATACTCCAAGATAGAACATAGATGCGCCCATTCCACCTGTTACGAGTGTGCGAAGAAGATTACCTGCGGGAAGCATTTGCATTGGAAGTTTCATAAGTCCCCATCCTACAATAGATGCGCCTACAAGCCCACCCATAGCCCAAACGAGAGATGTTCCCGCCGACTTATCAGTTACGGTTTCTCTAAGTGCTGAAGGTATTCCCATGACGGAATTCACCAATGGGTCTGCGATATTAGTTTTGGCGGCATTGATTACATCCATGATTGTTCACCTTGTTGTTAATCTTCCTTGAGTTCTTCCGTTATCTAAAACCTCACATTCAAAAAGGACGAGGATTAGCCCCCGTTAATTTGATATTTGCTGTGGAGGAAGTAGTAGGCGGTGCAATAAATTGTTCGTTTCTTGCATTAGGATTAGTTAATAATGGAGGTGCAACATATTCGGATGCGAGAATATCTAATGGTTCTCCTTGTGAATAAAGGAATGAATCGGATTGTAGCGGATTGTCAATAGCAGAAGTGATTACTTGCCCGCCTACGAATTCACTAATTCCTGTATTATCGGTTTTATTAACGCAAATCTCCGTAATCTTGGACTTCATATCCATTGATAAATCCATCTCTTGTATAGTAGTAAGGAATCTGTGCATTGAATTAGGGCCACTTTTCCAAACTAAGGGGGTTGCCTTTTCGGTTGGCTTGTTTGTAAGGGATGCCCAAAAACCTGCAAGTCCATTAACTGCCGTCATCCTATTCAAAGCCCAAGTTTTTGAGGATTGTTCGTATGATACGGTGTAGCCACTTCCTACTTCTTGACTAAATGAATCGGGGTCGGGTGTTGCGGGTGGGCGAGTGGGAGGACGCACATAAGCCGACACAGGATTGGGAATATAGGATGCAAGAGGTTCTCCAAAAATAGAGGTTGCTATATCTTCGGATTCATAGAAAGAATTCAAACGATAATGACCATCACCCAAATTAGAAGCAACACCGTGCATAGCATCAGCCATAAAAGAACGACCTATGACTTGATTTTGAATGGCGAGGTCAAGGTTCATACCCATACCTTATTCCCCCTGCTATCTAAAAAGTATGGTATGGATAAATACAATCCAACAATTAGTAAAGGTATAATCAGCCAATTTTTTTCTTCCGCTTCCTTCCATCCGGTATTTTCTATCGCAATTCCTTGTTTAATCGCTTTTTCTTTTGCGCCCTTTCCGCAATAGACTTTTTGGTTGCCCCATTGGTAGCAATCTTTACCTACTTTTTGGACAGGAATACCATCACTTCCACTTAGATAAAATACCAATTCCTACTACTATGAATGCACCTGTGGCAATAGCACCTGTATAATTACCTATACGATTTATGAATTTTTCGGATTCTAATGTATTATTTTCGGCATTTAGTTCAACTTGTTCGGTGGCTAATTCTTCCTTAATCTGTGTAATCATTTCTGCTCGGAAATCATCTGCTTGACTTTCAGCCTTTCTAACTGTTTCAATAAGAGAAGTGATACCTTCGGATTCAATTTCCACAACAAGGGGTTGTAATTCAGCAACAGAAGCCCGTTCAACACGATTAAGTGCATCAACATGATTCTCCCCTGCGTAATTCATACGACTCCATGTAGCACCTGCGACAGCCGCATAGGTGGGTTTAACTTCATAACCCGAAGCCTTGAAATTTGATACGATACGAGCAACGGCAATTTCACCTGCTCCTTCTTCGGATTTGAATAACCATTCTTCGTAATCTGCTAACTTCATTGAGGACACATCTCGGAAATCTTCGGAATGTGCTTCCATAAAAGATTCAAGAGGGTCTTCCATGTGAGCATTAGTGGGGTCGGGCAAAGGGCCATCTTGACCTGTAATACCAACAGGTTCGGGTGGTAGTGGCTCTCCTACATTTTCGGAGGCTAAATTTTCACTACCTGCGTTCAAAACATTATCTCCCATCACTTGTGTAAGGTTTTCTTGAATAGTGTCCACTTCTTCTTGTGGAACAGGTTCGCCATCTGCTCCGTAATCGGTGGCTTCACCTTCCGCATACAAAGAATCAAATCCCGACATAATAATCAATTGTCCTTCCCGTTATCTAAAACCAACGAGTCAAACATTCGCTTCATACATTCGGTGCGGTGGGTAAAGTGAATGAGCCATTTTTACCAAATGATGTTCATATTCTGCCCCGAAAGCATCTGAATCCACATCCCATGAACCACAATTCCTACACTTGGCATCATCCATGTAAATTGGATTGGCACACTCATAACAAGTATCAACAATTTCTTCTGCATTCATCTCAACATTTTCTGCATACATTATAGGACGACCATGAGCCGCATTGACTTCGGCACAATAATTGATAATTTCATCCAAGTCATTCTTAGTTTTTGAAAGAATAATTTTTTCAATTTTCGCAAATCCTTCTCTTTTTGCACTTCCATCTGTGCTTACTTCAAAAATGTTATCTGCGGTAAAGTTTTCTCCAACCACATACTCTTGACTGAATGGAATAGGCATAACCCCAATCATTGTGACTCCACTTACAGTCACTTTATCTGTATTTCCTTCAATGCGTTGAATAATTCTTCCAAAATGGTCTTCTTCACCAACAACTGCCGCACCATTAAAAGGAACAAACTCGTCCATCATTTGAGGTGTTAAATTCTCCCTCTTGACAATTTGTTTGTCTTCGGCATCTGCACTTATCTTCTTCATTTCGGAATTAGTAAGGATGAATGCCATAAAATACTCGGCCATAATCACACTCTCCGAACACGCTTCATAGCACCCGATGACCTATCTATGACTACTGCTTCTGTGTCCGAAGATTGACTAACAGTATTTTCTTGCGCCCATTGAGCAAGACTCATTGATGTAGCCCCATCTGTATAATTAGCATTTACTTTGTCGGAAAGTGGCCCACCTACTGAACCATTAAGTCCCAATATATTAGGCTTTGCTCTCCTTGAACCTGCACGACTCGCTCCAATATCTTCTGCATCCTGTGGAGTAAATAAGGGGGTTTGACCAAGAACACCGATGTTGAACATCTTGTTATAGACTGATGGCGGAGTATTTGCATTCCCTGTATATCCTGCCATAGATTGTGGGATGAATGGTTTAACTGCGGGGTCAAGTGAAACAGGGTGTGTTTCTTTGATTACACGATAATTCATATCGGCAGGTTCTTGACCATCAATACTTAAATATGGAGATTGGCCGGGTGCTTGAGTTTCTTTAACGACTGTATCTCCTTCGGCGGCTTGAACCATAGCCATTTCGGGTTCAAGGAAATTTTCATCACGGTTCATAGCAATATCTGTATGTGCGCCAATTCCGGGGTCATTGTAATCCACATATCTTTCAGTAGGCAAAGCAGCGAACCGACTACCCATAAAAGAACCGTCAAGACTCATCGGAATAATATCAAGAGCATAGCCTGTGGATTCCACGACCAACTCTTCGTAAGCAGCAGGGTCTAATTGTCCGGTGTTTGGATTTTCAACCAATTCGGGGTCATTTTCTAAAACTTCTTGATTATCAGCGTTAAAAACGGATTTAGCGGCTCCCCACAACCTTTCCCGATTCATATATGCCAAGATTCCAACACCTATGCCACCAATTAAAGTAACCATGCTTGGTTTAGTTTCGGCCCCGAAGTTAGAGCGATAATCGTCCTCATCATCAAAGATTTCTCCATCATCTAATGTGAATGAACCGATTTCTTCCATATTCTCGTCTTGAATACTTAATTCCACCAATTCGTCATCATCTTTGTCATCCATAACTTCAACGACTCCGACTACATCATCATTGATATTAGAAATAACACTCATGCCATCTGCAACTACATCCATTTCAGCATAGTATTCGGCTGCCGGAATACCATTGATTTGACCTTCGGGGCCACCACCTGCTTGAACCTCAATTAGATTCGTGGGCAATTCCATAGGGTTTGTAACCGGAACTACTTGGCCGATTGAGTTATTCATTTGGTCTGTTGGGGTTAAATCTGTATCTGCCCATTTGGATAGGGAATTCCTGTTTGAATTGGTTCTTCTCAAAACATCATCTATCAAATGATGTCTTGTTTCATAAAATGGAAACTCCTTATCGTGTTCCTTTTGGAATCTATAATTTTCAT
>Ga0209709_10000543_pt1 | contig 36163 bp, 32 predicted proteins | sample ArcticOcean_MG_C_2_FD_187435 | JGI IMG/M metagenome (GOLD analysis project Ga0209709, IMG submission 187435) | Marine microbial communities from western Arctic Ocean - ArcticOcean_MG_CB4_136 (SPAdes) (version 2) | ecosystem: Environmental > Aquatic > Marine > Oceanic | place: Arctic Ocean... | reverse complement strand
ATGAGCACTTTTTCAAAACCACCCGAGCCCATGCTGCCGCGAAACTGCCGCCGACACTAGGATCATTTCGGACCCGCTCTAACCCGACTCTCGCCCAACCCTAACCCTAACCCTAGTCTACTCCTAACCCTAACCCTTACTCGGACCGAATCCTAACCTCAACCTCGCGACAGATAAAAAAAGTCGAGTCCGTCATTCCGATTCTGACTTTTTCCATCTCAACTCATCGCTAAATCGCCAAATCACCAGACCAAAATAAAGTCGAGCTGGTCATTCCGATTCTCACTCTTCGTGGTACCAAGGAGCGTCGAGCGGCTCGTTGAAGGAGGTTGCGCCATTAAACATATATCTCATATTCGTCATATTCGTCACATTTGACACGTTCCATTTATTGAGCGGCTGGTTAAAGGAGGTTGCGTCCTGAAACATACAATACATATCCGTCACATTGGACACGTTCCATTTGTTACCCGATGTGTTGAGGGGCTGGTTGAACGAGCTTGCGTTTGAAAACATAGCTTCCATATCCGTCACGTTGGACACGTTCCAATCATTGAGGGGCTGGTTGAAGGAGCTTGCGTCACAAAACATTAATCTCATATCCGTCACGTTGGACACGTCCCAATCATTGAGCGGCTGGTTGAAAGAGGTTGCGTTGTAAAACATATAGCTCATATCAATGGTATATTCAAAGTATTCAGAACTTTCAAGCGGCTGGTTAAAAGAAGTTGCGCCGCTAAACATCCAACTCATATCCTCCACAAAGTCGCATGAGAAAATCGGCTGGTTGAAGGATGTTGCACCGCAAAACATGTGACTCGTATCGCTCAAAACAACTTCTTTCACGTTCCCCCAATTGTTGAGCGGCTGGTTGAAAGAGGTTGCATTTTCAAACATGTGACTCGTATTTTCGACAAATAAACACAGGGACTTGAAACATATTTAAACCCGCACCCGCTTCCGCCCCCGCTTCCAGTTTCCAACTCGTCGTGATCGCATGTTTCGAAATCCAGGAGCCGAGAATCACATTGAGATAAATGAACATCTTTTCCTGTTGTGTATGTTGAACCGGGTACGCAAGTTCCGGCAGTACCGTCGTCTCGTTGCGAGATATACGAGTACTGTGATTTTCCCTCTTGTTCGTTTGTGCAGTTCGACGGGGCGTTACCCTCGAAACCGGCACCCTCGTAAATTTCGTCGCCGCTCCCGCTCCCGCTTGCATCAGCATCGTCTCCGTCGTAGTTTTCAACCACGCATGGTGCGGTTACGTATGTTCCATCGGGAACATTAATCAAATCATCTCGGCAATTTTTCATAATAGTGTTGTAACCCGCTGTATACATATCTTCTCCTCTAAAACAGGGGGCTTGTATGTAGGAGTTGCTGTTCGTCGCGTCTTCGGCAACCAAACACTTTCTTGGGGTTCCCGGTGTACCCGTAACGCTATTGCTTACACCGGGGGTGCAAAGGGACGATGGGTTAGAATAATATTTGTTTTGATTCCACTCGCCTTTAAGCGAACAGTTTTCGATTAAAGCGCAATATTCTCCTGGGCTGCATATGGTTTTGACGTATTTGTTAAGAGGAACGTCAACTTCCAGGCAGGCTTCGTCGTTCCCGGAACCCCCGGAACCCCCGGAACCCCCGTAACCGGTCTCGTGGCCCGCGGCACACACAAAGTCGGTATCGCAGGCTTCGTATCGGTGTTTGTTCCAATTGATGGTCTCTTCGGCGGATATCATTTCATTTCCAGACGGAGACCACCCATCAATGTGAGTTATTTTGTCACACTTTCCAATACCGTAGGCTTTTTCGCAGAGATCTTGAGTAGAAAAAACATGTGGTGCAAATTTATCAAGACTTAAATCTGTCATTCCATTTGATTATAAGAATATATAATTTTGCGCTATTTTTTTCTATGAAAATTAAAATCGACGGTAATAATAAAAATAACAATCTAACGCGTCGAAAAGGGTTGAGAACGGTCTAGAAAATTCGATTCAAACTTTTTACAAATAAGTGTTTTTTTTGTTTTGTATAATAATACAACAAAAACAAAAGAAATGAACAAACAGGACTTGCGCGAATTGTTGAAATCACTTGAAGGCAATGACTGGTTCAGACCTATTCGCACCGGAACAAAGCTTTCTGGCGGCATGTCCGCGAAAAAGGCTGTTCGTAAAGGCAAGAAGGTAAGCAGAAAAACGAAGAGGAGCTTGCGGAAGCTTTCGGGTGGTAAAAAAAGAAGCTATTCTCAAAATTTCCGTAAAGCTGCTAAACCCGCTATGCAATACGCATCGGGTGCTTCCGCTCTTTCCGCGGTGGGTGCCATGGGAGCCGGACCGGTTGGCGTGAGCTTGGGTGGCGCGGCGGGGCTTGCGGGAGTGGCTGCCATGCGTAGAGCAAAAAAAGTAAGACGCCAGAGACTAGCGCGTCGCAGTAAGAAGCGTTCGCTGAAAAAGAAAAATATGAGCTTGTACAAGGAATATGCAAAATACAAATAATTTTGAGATGTTTAAATTGCTTGTCGTTGGCTTCACATCTAGGTTTCTAATATGACATATATTCGACCAAACACGCACGCAGCTTAACCTTAAAGCCGATTGGAATTCTTTTTTTTTTAAAGACTTCTTGTTTTCTATTAAATATTTCGCTGATAAGAGCGTATTTATGTGCGTCGGGGAAAACAGATAAATCTAAAATGTTTTTTTTGTTTTTTTGGTAGTTTTTTTTAAAAATTGTATGCTGCTGCTTATAATAAAACACAAATAAAGATGTGTTTTCAATAATTCTAAACAAATGCAACATTCCAAAGAGACGCACCTCTTTCGTTAATTTGCGCCTAATTTCTGTGTAAGGATCACGCCAGAACAACACAATTTCATGTTTCAATTCTTCTGGTAAATTTTTAAAAAAGAACATTTTAATTTACACAAAAACAAAACCATGCCACGATGGTGTTCAACACTGGATCATCTACGAATGCGTGGCGCGGGGGGTGCCCGTAACCGTCGATTTTGCGTAGACCTAACCATCGGACTCCCGTTGGAATCAAAGGAATTCGGACTTCTTGGACTTCTACGCGGGGGCGTTCTGGGTGGGCTCCCTGGTGGGCTCCCTTGTGGTGAGCGTGGTCTCAATCTCACCCGCGACGTCCGTTGATTATGGCGTTGCGGGCTCCCGGGTGGCACCCTGGGTGGTGATCTTGATCTTGATCTCAACCGCGGCGACCTAGGTCCGGCTAATCCCCGTCCAATAGGAGGTATGGGGGGTACATCTAAAAGCCCTACGCGTCGAAGCCGCGTTGTTATATTGTTCATTGGATCATTAACAACCACTTGGGGTCGTCGAATTTGTTGCGTGGCTCGAGGACGACGTAGTGAGTGGTTTAACGTAATAAAATTAAAACCAGTTTCAGTTGGAGGGTTTGCTATTCTGAACTGGTCGTCGTAATGTGCCAATGCTCCTATAAGCAATCTAACATTTCTATTGGGAATGACGAATAGATCGCCCCGATCATTAGTTAGTAGAGATTCGCGAGTAAATGGAGATTTAGGCACCCCATGATTTCGCACGCTTGTTATTGCCCACTTCTTCAGGGCACTTCTAGAATACGTATATCCATCAGACGCGACTACGGGGTCATTTAGAACATCTTGTGTGATTGGACACATAAACAACTGTATACTTTCTTCTTTTTTAGGATCCGTGACGCCTATAAAACTTTTATTTTCAATCTTTACATCATCTACTATTTCTTTTAAAAGTCTATTCTGTAAAACGTGCTTACTCTTCATCGCTACTTCACATGCGATAGATTTTCCGCTGGGAAAAACGTAGGCCCCTTTATCGCGAAAAGAGTAAGATAGTCCGTTGGGGAAAATGACGGGATCTACGTATAATTCGTGGGTATCCATATCACAAAAAAGCTCTTTATGCACTTTTTTATATGTTTTAATAATACCCCCGCGAAGTCTATTTTTGGACTTGGGTTTGGACCCGGGTTTGGATTTCCTTGCTTTTCTACCCCCTCTATCTCCCCTATCTCCTCTAGATTTCCCAGATTTCCCAGATTTCCCAGATTTCCTAGATTTCCTAGATTTTGTATCTGTTCTACATGTTCTGGATGATGTGCTGGATTTCCTACATGTGACCATGTTTGTTTTTTAGTAGAAATATTTTTTTAATTTTAAAAGTGTTTTATCACAAAAAAAAATAAAAAGATGGCAGTGGTTATGGACGATTACGTTAAAAGATTAAACTTCTCTTGTATGTCTGCAGAGGAGATTAGATCTATGTCCGTGGTAAATATAACGGAAACTATGTTATATGAAAGAGGATTACCAAGAATGAACAGCGTATTGGATATGCGAATGGGCTCTACCGACAGAAGATTTGTTTGTGGAACGTGCAAACACATTATGAAACAGTGTCCGGGTCACACGGGAAAAATAGAAATGGCCACTCCCGTTTACAACCCGGTGTTTGTAGAAACAACATTTCGTATTCTACGTTGTGTATGTTTTTTTTGTTCTAAGCTCCTGGACACAAAACTAAAGAAGCCAGTCTCAAAACATAAGCAGCGACGAAGGTTGGCTACGATCTCCCTTAATTCCAGAAACGTGCGCCGCTGCCCGCATTGCAAAGCCTTGCAACCAAATTACAGTAGAAATGGTCTGCAAATAAAAAAAGACTTTTCAAAACATAAAGAAGAAGATTTTGAAAGTAAAGAAGAATATCTTTTCGCAATTCAACAGTTTTTCCCATCAGACGCCCTTAGCATTTTGAAGAACATTTCCGACGAAGCCTGTGAAAAATTGGGATTTAACTACTTCGAGTATGGATCCGGAATGAAAAAATTACAAAGGCCCGAAAATTTCATAATAGTAGTCTTATTATGTCCAAGTACGGTGATGCGGCCCTCGATAGCATCTTCTGAATGTTCACGGACCCGTGGTCACGACGACCTGACACTGAAATTACAAGATATTGTAAAAACGAACACCCTCTTACACGCAGAAGTTACTTCAGACAAAAGAACTCCACAATTCGAAAGACTGTTGGACCAACTGCACGGACATTTATCGATATATATGTTAAACGATTCCAAGAACATAAAAAAGCCAGGAAATTGCATCCGAACAACCAATATTCGTTCTATATCAACTCGTCTGAAAGGCAAGAAGGGACGTATTCGAGGAAATCTATGTGGAAAAAGAGTGGATTTTTCAAGCCGAACTGTTGTGTCACCAGATGCTAGCATAGACCTCGATGAACTGGGCGTTCCCATATATATCGCCCAGAAACAAACGATTCCAGAAACCGTTACAAACTTTAATTTAAATGGAATGAAACACATCATCAAAAACGGTGAATGCAATTCTGTGTTTAAAAATCATGGCAAGACGAATCAAATTGAAATAAAATTAAAATTTCTCGACGAAGAAAAAAATACATCATTGTATCAAAACCTGGCCGTGGGTGATGTTGTCGAACGCCATTTGAGAAACGGAGACGTTGTTCTGTTTAATAGACAACCGTCCTTGCACGCGTTTTCGTTCATGGCACATCGCGTTCTTGTAATGAAAAATCAAAATACTTTCAGATTAAACGTTCAAGCAACCACACCATACAACGCAGATTTCGATGGGGATGAAATGAATATGCATGTATTACAGACAGTTCAAGCACGGGCGGAAGCCCAAGAATTGATGTCGTTGGCGAAGAATTTGATTAGTCCACAAGCATCAAAGCCCATAATCGGTCTTATCCAAGACGTTGTCTTAGGCATGTGGTTTTTAACAGCCAGAGATCAATTTTTTGATAGGGACTTTGCCTACCACGTCATCGGCAATTTACGAGGTAATCAGTGGACTGACTTCAAGAATTGCACACCGGCTATTTTAAAACCGAAGGAATTGTGGACAGGAAAACAATTATTCAGTTGTTTATTACCAGCGAACTTCTTCTTGGGCCCAAAGCCCAACAAACATGCAACTACCGAAGAAAAAAAAACCAACTCTCAGCTTTCCGACAACGTCATTTTAGTTGCCAATGGCGAATTGCTATGCGGTCGGCTTGATAAAAGCATTCTCGGTGGCGGTAGTGGGGGGTTTGTAGACGTTATGGCCCGGCAATTCAATTCGGCTTGTGTTGCTTTTATTTCAGAAGCTCAAAGAATGGCGCTTTCGTTCCTTCAGATGTTCGGGTTTACATGTAGTTACCACGATGTGAAGATCTCCAAAAACACTCACGATTCCATTTCACGCACCATCGAAAAGATGTATAAAAACGACGAAAGAAAAAATACTACGGAGGACAAGAGGGTTCAAAATATTAGCTCTTGTGTTGATAAAAGTGCAGTTGAAGCTATAAAAGAACTGAGATGTAAAGGAGGAAAAAATGGATTTTTGGATATGGTAGATTCTGGAAGCAAAGGTTCTGTAATCAACTTGTCTCAAATATCTGGATGTGTTGGAACACAAATGGTATGTGGAAGTCGTATATTTTCAAGCGGAAATTCCGAAGGGAGAACCCTGCCATGTTTTGAACGTGGAGATCATTCACCCAGAGCCCACGGGTTCGTGGGAAACCCTTATTTTTGTGGGATAAACGCATCTGAATTTTATTTTCATCTAATGGGTGGACGAGAAGGCCTCGTGGATACTGCCGTAAAAACAGCACAGACTGGTTATATTTCACGACGAGTCTGCAAAATGATAGAGTCTACACAGTCTACTTACACGGGAAGCGTGATTATGGCCAACGGCGAAATCCTACAACCACAATACTACGGAGATTGCTTTGTAGCAGAACATATTCAACTGGTAAAATGCAAATGTTTAACAGGCTCTCAGTTGGACAAAACTAAGTTTTCATCTCTGGAGAATTTTAAATTTGCCCATGTGTTACTGAGACGCATAAGAAAGGCCCAGACGAGGTTTCACGATCATATAGAGGGACTCGTGGAAATTCCGTTCAACATATTGGATTATTTAAGAATGAATAAAATTAAGCTTGATAAAATTGATAAGAATATATTCTGGAATGAAAAACTTGATCATTCTTTTCGAGACTCCGATCTCAGTTTAGTTAAACTACATTTGTTCGAAAACATAGGTGATACTATAGATGAAGTTGGAATGGAATTTATCGAGAGTCGAATTTGGAAAAGCAGAATTAATGCCGGTTGTATGCCAGGAACCATTGCGGCACAATCTTTATCGCAACCAATAATGCAAATGACTTTAAATACGTTCCATTCCGCTGGAAAGGGCTGTAAAATGGTCACAGCGGGCGTTCCTAGGCTAAGAGAGATTTTGGACGCAACTGAAAAAATATCAACACCGACAATGACTTTGAGATATACCACTCCATTCAACAAGTCAAGAAAAGCAATAAAAAGAATGATTCGAGATTACAAGTTTTTGCCTTTTATAAAAATTGTAAAGAGCATAACAGAAATTTACTCAAAGGAGACACTTTTGGAATATTTTACACCGTCGATGAACATTTTTTTTGATACCAAATTCGGTTTAGAGTCTATCGAGGAAGGTTTCGTGGCTATTTCGTTTGAAATAACCAAAACTATTCATCCCAAAGCCGTTACGAATCGTCTGTTATGTTTTTTGGGCTGCGTCGAAAAGTCACAAGTTCTACACACTTATTCTGCGTTTTGTGATGAGACATGGAACGTATGCTGCATTTTCAAAAATATTTCGGCGTTTTTAAAAATAAAAAACGATTTCGACACGAAAAAAGCCCTTCGACATACTGGACAAACGATGGTTGAAAAGGTGGCATTGTGCGGTCATAGAAACGTGACCGACTTCTACGTTGAAAAGGGAAGTTTTACTGATACAAAGACCGGGATTAGTACTGTAGAATACTACGTCGAAACCTCCGGCTGCAACTTAAACTTCGCTTTAAATTTACCAGGAGTGGATCAAACAAGAGTCATTGCAAATAACTTTTGGGCCTGTTATCGGCTACTCGGAATCGAGGCCGTGCAAAACATTCTTTTCAGAGAATGTTTGAAAGTTCTTGGAGATGGGGTTTCGCCGAGACATATTATGCTAGTCATCGATGCTATGACGTTCGATGGATTTATAAACGCGGTAAATCGCCATGGAATGAGCAGAACGAGAGCCTCTCCGCTGCAACGCGCTTCCTTTGAAGAGGCCCTCGACGTGTTAATTGACGCATGCACATTTGGAACAAATGTTGATGTAAAGGGCATAACAGAGTGTGTGGTTATGGGATCTCCGAGTACAATTGGTTCGGGGTACTGTAACATAATGAACACCGCTGTAAAAGCCTCCGAAACATTCAGCCTACCGTTTGTCGGAAGAAGAAGGAAGCATGCGGTACGTGCCTCAGATGAATTTACGTCACTTTCGACTGGAAATGAAGATTTACCGTGGATCGCATCTCAAAATTTTGAACCATTTCGAAAAAACATTACAATTTCACCAAAGACTATTATTAAAATCAAAGCTCACATACCAAAAAATACACCCAGAAGATTTTCTTTTAGTCTACTTCCAAAAGAACACAACGATGCATCAGAAATTTTATTTCACGTAAGTATAAGACCAACGTCAGAAAAAAAACAACTGGTGTTAAATAGCAAACATAAGGATAACTGGGAAAACGAGATTTTTTTTACAAATATCAATTTTCCAAGCGATATTGAAATATACATTTCAAACAGCAAAAAACAGTTCAACATAAAAATAAAACATTCGAGTCAACACAAAGCATATGTAAACAAAAAATTTACTAAAAATTCAAAGTTGTGCAACAGCGATGATTGTGAGATACAATTTGAGACTCACGACGATTTCGGGAATCCGTCCTCGTGGATTCTTCATGACTTGTTAACGAACACCCCACCGAGCCCTCCGTCGACGCCCGCGTCCACGCCACCATCGACGCCCGCGTCCACGCCTCCATCGAGTCCCGCGTCCACGCCTCCATCGAGTCCCTCGTCGATTGGTCCAGTTTCACCGGTTTCTTCACTTGAATCAAAGTCACCAGAATCAAAATCAAAATCAAAATCAAAATCAAAATCTAGATTTTTCGAAGAAGAGTTTGAAACTTGGCGGGGAAACTTTTTCTTTGACAAAGCCCGTTACGCACCGAGTTCACCAACTCCGAACCCGACTAAACAATGGAAGCCGAGCTCCCCTTGACTTTTAAATCAAAAAATTATGAATTTAACTTAAAAAAAAAAAGTGATTTCGTAATATATACTTGCAGATACAATAAACAGTCGTTTAAACACAAGATTTTGCACGTGTCTGATCCAGACGTACCAAAGATATTAATTCTTGTGAAGCGCCTGATTGTAGAGTTTGAGAAAAACTTGGAATTGAGAGATTTAGTTACCAGCGAAGTAGTTGAGGTCATTTCACACGAAAATGAGTCAAATGAGTCAAATGAGTCATCATGCTATTCTTCAAAAATATCTATAATCGCGTTATTTATTACAGATATTAGTTTATCCTTCAGAACCGTTTGCGACCATAAATTGTTTTCAAATGCGTTATTTGTTTACTCAAAAAGAATAGCACCGAAAATTGAAACCGCAAACTGGGTCCATTTAGAAGAAAATTGTATGATACATTGGCAGTTTATATTGCAACAATTTTACGACCAAATATTCATACAAGACGGGTTTCATATAGCCGTACGCAGCAATTTGAATTGCAATATTATCAACCATGTCGTCAAAGAATTTTTCAGGGGATCTCAAGGATTCAGCCCGTGTGGTTATGGTGAAGAATGGCGATATTTTAAGGGTTGTAAAAAACAACGTCCCAACTATGCGTATTCCGAAGACATCCGCACTTTGTTGATTTTAGAAAAATTCAATTACCTGCTTTTGGCTGAATTGTTTTTTATAAAACAAAAAAAGTCCAATTTCAATGTCGAAAACGGAATATTTCGGATTGAAGAAGCGTACAGGAAAGCGTACTATGAACTTGTTAATTCTTCAATGGTGATTACTGAAGATCTAGAGTCGAAAAGGGCTAACATGATCAACTTTTACGAGGTTTATGACCCATCGGAAATATGGTTAGAATTTATAATGTATCATAGTGATACCAACGAAGCAGAGTGCAAAGTTATTTTCGATAAGAAACTTCCGTTGGAAACAAGGAGAATTCATTATGATCTTCTTCAAAATTACAAAATTGGCAAAATGAATTTCAGAGAAACTGATGATGCAAACCAAATAGATTGGGACCCCGGGTCGGCATTTGATGAGACGGCTTTACTCCAAGGAAGGCGAATTTTCTTTCGGCCATATTCTTACAGCGATCTACACAAAAGAAAAAAAATGAACACTCCAGATACTTGTGTTGCAAAGAAACATAAGCGGTTATGTAATTTGTCGTAGTGAAGATTTCAAAAATTCTCTTAACCAATCGAGACCCTCTTCGGTGCCCTCTGGATGATATTGAACTCCAATCCAACCAAGTATGTTCCACCTCATTTCTAAAACGTGAAAAGTACCAGCCGGTTTCGTAACGAAAATTGCTTGGAAGGGCGGAGGAGCGCAGCGGACAAAATCATGATAGTTTAAATATTTTTTACCCAAAAACAATTCACCCCCATATTCGTCTGATACATGTTTTATATTCGCCGAACCCGCGTGTACTGTTCCATTGAAGTATTTAGTTAAAATGTGCATACCATAGCAAACCCCTAAGACTTTTATATCTTTCCGCGAGTGTTTTAGCAAATAGTTTATCACATGGTCAATAATTATAAAACCCGGTTCTTTTCGAAACTCCACCTCGTTAATCCTAGAATTGCTACCGCTAAGAACGATTATCTCGACAACGGACAGATTTATGTTTTCTAAGTTCGTGTTTTTGTCAATTACGAACGGGGCTTCTATACTCCGAATAACGTTGCAAAGGCGGTCTGTCATCGAGTTCTTATTTGAAAACTTATCACTAGTGCAATCTCTATTGTCAACGATCCATATTCTCCTATTCATCTATTCATCTATTATTAGTAGACGTACAAAAAAATAGACCTGCGTCGTAAAAACAACAAAAAAAAGTTTACTCAATAATAAAGAACAAAGATGTTGGATATGGATATTGATATGGATAGGGATATGGATATGGATATGGACGGTGTAAATGAAAAAAATGCTGCTCTGACAAACTTTCGCAAAAAAAAAGAGAACGAACATGAACTTCAATCAATCAATTATCCCAATCATCCCAATCATCCCAATCATCCCAATCAAGATATGTTAGAAAAGTTGTTAAAAATGCAACAATTCGAGAATCAAGGAGCTTTGTCGAAAATAGTAAACGAATTCATCAACGGCCCCAATTCAAGCGAAATAATTGACCCAAGAGATGCTATCACAATGGTTTCCGTGGGCGGTATGTTTGTTATGGCCTGCGCTATGTTGCTGATGATGGCGATTCAGGGCATGTTCATTAAGAAAATTATTACGTTCATCTAAGTGCGTCTTACCGCCAATTTAAAATCTTTTTACAAATTGGCTCGTCTAGGCTAAATACTCCTCTAATGTATGAACCATCGTGATGATCATTAAAAGTCCAAGATTGAGCTTTACTCACACGTTCTTCATCTTTTATTCCCATAGAACTTAACAGTCTATTGTATGAATCCATTAAGTCATGGTTTGACGTTTTCACGTTTGAAACAAAGAGGATTGGTTCGAAGTGTTCAATGTTTCCGAAGTGAGCAATTAGAAAAGTTGGCGCTTTGTCCGAAAATATTTTTTTTATGACGGATGAAGTCTCCGAGTCTGAACTTAAAATAATGAAATTAATTTGGTAAAACTTGCTCAGAAAACTGTAAACAAAATCACATGCATACGTTGATGCTTCCTTTATAGACTCAAAACTAGGAATGATGCCGGCATTGTTAACATCGATGTCAATATTATCTACAAAATCATTCCATTTGTCTTCTTCCAAAAACAAATTTCTGAGTTGTAAACCCAATGATTGTCTTTTAGAGGACTTTGAATATCGATTGTTTAATAGATTTGTCGCGATAAGAATGCTATGAAAGAAACAACTGCCGTCTCCATGAGTATGACAGCGAATAAATTTTCCCTCGGAAGTTTGAAAATTTTCGTGATCTAATAACACACCTTTTATTTCAAAATGTTTCATACACCGTTCAGTTCTTGGCTGATGCGTTGATTTTGCAGTAAAAATCTTTTTTGTTTTTATAACGAATGACGACTATTGATCCAACAAATTCTACAAATATGCCTTTTGTTCTTGGAATTAGTTTTTTAGTTCTTTTAGTATTGTATGTTTTGTGGCATGTGCGAAGAGTTTCGAGACAAGTTGCAATGCTCAATATGTTAACTAACCATAATGTCTTGAACGAGGAAGATGTGAGGGATATTGTTAATGAAGAAACCCAAATAATCTCTTCTAAATTAGAAAAAACAATCAAAAATTATGAAAATACAAAAAAACCTCGGGTTCAACCCCAAGTTCAACCCCAAGTTCAACCCCAAGTTCAATCCCAAGTTCAATCCCAAGTTCAATCGGCGCAAGCTCAAGGCCAGGGCCAAGGCCAGGGCCAAGGCCGTGGACAGCGTCCTCCGCAAATTCCGCAACCACGAAACCCCGCACGTATGCCTCAAAAAAGTCCGGCTCGACCAATACCTTTTCCTAGTACAAGTGCGACACAACGGCCTAATCCGGCCCCAAGGCCTGTTCGAATTGCTCAGAAACCACCACAGGTTAGAGTTTCTAGCTTTATGGCAACTACAAGACGCGCAATGGGCGAAGAATTAGACTTAGACGCAGATTCGATCCCAGAATCAACGCCGCCGGTTCTGCCGCCGGTTGCGCCGACGGTTGCGCCGCCGGTTCTGCCGCCGGTTGCGCCGCCGGTTGCGCCGACGGTTGCGCCGACGGTTGCGCCGACGGTTGCGCCGACGGTTCCACAGCCGGTTGCGCCGCCTGTTATGCCGCCGGTTCCGCCACCGGTTCCAGAGATAGAAAAAACTAAAGTTCCAGTTGACGTTCCCGTTGAAATTCCTATAGAAATAGAATCTTCTGTTGCCAAAACCAAACCTAAAAGAAAAACTAGAAAAACATCCGCCTGAAATAACGTAAACATTATTAACTAAAAAATTATTACTTCGTTATATCGGTGTCGGTCGGTCTCTTGAATTTTGTGGCAATGGCAGTGCATGAGCCTGCATTTCGACGTTTCGGCCTCGATGAGGGGAATGGCTGTTTTCGGGGACATCGTGTTGGTAACGAGTTTGCCGATGTTGTACAATTTGTCCCCGTCGCCGTCGGGGCCGGGTCTGTGCGCAAAGTCGAAGGCGCAGCAATTCCCCGGGGTTACTACTCGGTCGCAGGTCGGGTCGTCGCATTGACATCGTTTGATGTCCATCTTTTTTTTGTTCACGAAAGCTAATTTTTCGTCCTTGTGTTGCCTTTGTCTTTTGGCCTCGTATTCTTTTCCTTTCGTGGCGTAGCCGCCTTTGTTTAACATTTGGAGAAGCCCGGCCGCGGCGTTGGCTGCGCGTTGCGCGGCCGAACGTATCGCGGCGTTAGCTGCGCGTTGCGCCGCCGAACTAATTCTGTGACACGCCATGCAAATCGCGCGGCATTTCGCGTATTCCTCCTCCATGCCCGCTGTGCCGCGGTTGACTGGACGCGCCCAGAACGCGTAATGGCATACGTTATGTTTTTTGGTCCCGGGATCGAGGTGGTCGAACTCTAGGATCGTGAGATTTTCCTCGGTAAAGACGAGGCCGCACCCGCAGGCGCAGGGTTTTCCGAGATGCCGGCGCTTGAGTTCTTGTACAAATGCTTTGCAAATAGCAGTCTTCGATTCGGGTTTCGCCTGGCTTTTTTTTGAAGACTGGCGGCATACACTACAGCATTTGCAGCGGAGGGTCTCAATAACCTTCTCGGCCTTGATCAATTCCAACGGCGTCATAAATGTATCGGCCGTATTTAAAATATTGAGAGCGTCCCCGTAATCTTTCTTCTTCTTCGCCCCCCGCGTTGGAGCGAATAATTCGGGACGCTCGCGCTTGCGTGGACAACATTTGTTAGAACACGAAAAGACTACCATTTTTTTGCCAAAAAAAACAATTTAAATTTAAATTTAAAAAAATATTTGTAAATTAAAATGACGGAAGCTGCGGTTAAACACGACCACAAAACAATCAATTCGAGTCTTGAAAACACTCTTATTTATTTGGCTCCGACGTTGCTTGTAATTACTGCTATAATTTACCTAATAGCTGCGGTAATGGATTTTAGAACGTCAAGCGAACAAGATAGGAATGGATTTAGGTTATTCTATATAGTTGGTGCTGCGTTGTGGGTTACTGGACAAGTTATGGTTTTGTTCGCAATTCCGGTTACGAAAACCGATGTGGAAGAAAAGAAAGAATAAAAAAATAAAAATATAAATTATAATAAAGAACATGGTTTTAAAGGATGGAGTTTCCCCGCAATCTTTAATTGCAAAAGTAAATAGGAAACCAGATGTTTTGGTCTGTTCAGCTGGTGGCGTAGCGACAACCATGCTCTTACGCCATTTTAGTAACAACGGAATCCTTACGAACGATCCTATGGATCTTGATGCGTTGAAACACTCGACAACTCCACCCGAGCTGAAAACGATAAAAAAGGCGGTATACGTATTTGGAAACCCCCAATCCGCATACCAGTCCTTAGTGCGAAGGAACTTTTTGGAGCGTCAGAAAAAGAAAACAAGTGGAGATTGGTCTTCATATCGAGATCCCTTGGGCTTTGAGGGTCATTTCGAATCTTGGATGAGCCATCGATCTAACTATCCTATTTTGTTCGTCAAATACGATGACATTTGGAAGAATGAAAGAAACATCAACAAATTTCTTGAGTTAGACGTGAACACGGAATTGCCCAAAAAGGTGAACAGGAAGAGCACAAAGGTCGATTTGCCAATTATTGATGGAAAACCTATTTACGAAGATTTTTCTGTGAAAGTTGAGAATTTACCATCTATTTGGATCAGAAAACCTGATGTCTTTGGGATAAAACTTTTAGTCGAAAAGAGAAAAGCTGCCGTTGTTGGCCTTATGCGTGGACATAAACTCTGGGAAAAGTACGAAAAATTGCTTGCAAAGCGAAACACCCTTATGCACACGAATTTCAATAAAGTTTTCAATTATCCTGTAATAATTTTTAATGAAGATACTATTTCAAAAGAGCACCAAGAAAAAATGAAATCTCTCACCCCAAATATCCAGTTTGTAAACATCAAAAAGTGGTGGGATAAAAATGAAATCGGTGGCGGTTACAAAAGAATGTGTCTGTTCAATTGTTCCTATCTACAAAGATATCTTTACAAAAAAGGTTATGATTATTACCTTCGTCTCGACGACGACGTCTTTTTACAGGAATCGTTTGATCCTGTCGATTTGTTTGGTTGGATGAAAGAAAATGACATCGATTATGTGTATTCGAGGAGAAAAATAGATTCCCACAAAAAAACTCAAAAAACATTATCCGACTTTTGTTTGGACTATTTTCAAAAGGACGTAAAACCCCACTACAATTATTATAATAATCTTCACGCGTCAAACACAAAATTTTGGAATAGAGAAGACGTCATAAGATTTGTAGATTCTTGCAAAGCTGGAATCGGTGAAAACAGATGGGGTGATTCTTCCGTACAAAGTGCTGCGATACGAGGTTTTGGCGCAAAAACATCTGAAGTAAAGGTAAAATATTCGCATTTAAGTCATGGATACACTAGCTTCACAAGAAAGGGAGATCAGATTAGCAGACATGAATGGAATCCAGAAGATTTGTAAATGAAAAAAAATTGTTTTTTTAGTTTAGCAGTGAAAAAAATACGCTGTTAAAAATATGAACATAATATGAACATTTTTCATAACAATATTAGTAGAGAAGAAATTTACCAAAAGATCATTATAAAAATTCCAACGTGTCCAATTTCTCTCGAAACTTTACGAAACCCAATAACATTGTCTGATGGTTTTACTTATGATGAGGATTCTTTGCGCATGTTGTTTAAAAAGAAAGGGTATTCAACGTTAAGATCACCTCTTACAAATCTCCCGTTGAAGAATAACAACACAACTCGCAATCTCTTGATATACGGTGTTTTGCCGTATTTAATTAAAGAAAATTCCAAGTGTTGAGCGTAATATCTCCCTCGGCGGGTACTAGTTCGACACGCCCTTGTTCACCAACTTCTGAATTATTAAAACGTTCAACCTCGGAAATTCGAACATTTGAGTTTTCGCACAACGTTTCACCCACGTGGCACTGAATAATATGTGAACTTTGTTTGTGCAGCATGTGTTCAAATGCCTCTGTAGTGTTTCGTTTCAGGATAACATCTCCGAAATTTCCCATATCTAACTGCATCTTATGAACTCTGATAGACGTGGACCAGTTGTATGGTTTAAAAGTCCGAAAACCATTCCTTAAATATTCATGTACAATTCCTCGTTTTAAATTTCCCAATACTTGCGTGTTTCCGATATCAAGAGAAAGAGAGCAGCATTGGTATGGAAACACGGCGATGTGTAGCAGTGGGTATTGTTTGTACATAACTATAGAACACACAACGTCGTTATCAGGAAATAATTTGTATATCAATTCAGCTTGTTTTGCGCTGTGAGCTAAAAGACACTGAGAAAAATAATTTTTTAGTGTTTTCATGCTAGACGATTTGATAAAACTCATTTCGATACCCATATCGATCTCGTTGTTTATTCTAAAAATCTTATTTCGTAAGATATCTCTATTTTTTGATGTGTTTTCTAATTTTATACACCAATGTAATAACCTACTCGACTTTGACCAGCGATAATCAAAAACTCCTTCTCCGTGCAGAGTGAATCCCTCTACAAGAACCTGCATATCTACTCTTTTGTTGTTCTCAGAAACGTTGTTCAACTTAAACGTACAAAATGGAAGAGCCGGGGATTCTTCTTCATCTGGAAAAGTATATACGGAGGAGAATGGTTTCGGATATCTAAATTTTAAATCATGAAGTAAGCGTGGATCGAGGAAATTTAGATAGTATTTAAATCCCAAATACATAAATGAATTATTTTTCATCGATTTAATTAAAATCCTAGAAGCTTCACAACTAAAAGACAGAGACGAGAAGAACGTCGTCATTATTAATCTACAAATAAAAAAAATCCTTTTTTTTCTGGCAAGTAACCGCAGCTCCTACCGATAGCTCGTAAACGGCGGGAATCTTTAATCGTTAGTGCGGTGAAATACACAAATTAAAAGCTCCTCTAAAATTAATAAATGCAATTCGAAAAATGATGATTCCACAGTATCCGAAAAATTCGTACTTGGTTGAAGATTGGTGCAAGCATTTTTCCAAGGCATTATTCACGACGTTTCAACGGGGCCTCAAATTAGATATAAAAACATGTAGTTCGTCTTCTTTGTCTTTTTGTTCAATCGAAAATAAAGAAAAATTTGTTTTCTTTATTGTTCCTAAGCCGCCGAATGAAGATATAGGTAACATACAAACTTATCGATTGTGGAATTCTGTTTTTTCTAGGTTTTTGCTAGATGTACAAGACTCCGGATTTACGGTGACGACACTTCTGGAACACGAGCAAGATTTCGACTTGCCATTACTCTATGACATTGATCAGAGATACTTTGTTTTTAAAAAAGAAGACGTTATTCCTCCATTGATGTGTAAAGTGTGTTATAACAAAACACCAGATGCCGCCCGAATATATTGTGGCAATGGTCACTGGTTTTGCTTAGATTGTTGTCAAAGTTTAGTAGCGATGGGAAAAGCGTGTCCCGTTTGCCGAGAACCGAGCAGTCATGATCAGTGTTATTTATTGCAAAAAATAGTTTTTTAGGCGAAAAAACAGGGAAACGTGGGACGTGGGACGTGGGACGTGGGACGTGGGACGTGGGACTTGGGGCCGTTTTGGTAATTGAGTTTCGTTTGTCGTGTTAATCGCAAGAAACTTTAGGCGCTAGTAAGAAAATTATTGATGAATCTTCTTGACCAAGAGAATATTCCACAACTAAGACCTTTGGATCATCGTTGTTAAAGGAGAGGGTAACCGAACTTCTTTCCATGCTTTTCGTGAAATTCTTTAGATACTCTGTACTGTATTCTTCATCGTACAAAATGTCCTTCTGTGAATCATCCTGTTTCCAAAATCCTAAAGAACCGCCACTGGGAGCACTAAAAAAATTCCATTCGGCACTCGCGTCTAAGCCCTCGCATGATAATTTGAAAATTAAGCTGTTGCTTGTTACAAGTTTGTAAATCTGAATCTTCAAAGTGTCGGCTTTTAAATTTGTAATAACTCTAAGATGAGATTTTAATTTTGCGAGGTCGAAGTCAACAGAATACGTTGTTTCGCAGGACTCTAGTGCTTCTCTGTAGTATGAATCTTCAAGGGTTTTTAATTTGTAATGGTGAGCTTCACAGCCTAATGTTTTAAGTTCGATGTCGCTCTTGCCTTTTGCACGAAAGAGTTGAATCCCTTCGTTGCCAGGAAGAGGTCTTAAAATTTCTAGTAATGGTTTCAACTTAACGCAAAAATCGTTTTCATTACCACAATTTCCCGTACACTTCAACTTAACTTTACAAGCACATATACTGCCAGAATCCATTGCATCAACTCTTAAAAAGACAGTTTCATTATCTGCCTTTTCAATCTTGAACGTTACATCAATTAGTGTATGTGACATTATTTCAACTGCAGTTTTTAGTGCGGTTGAGCTCGGCATCAAGATCATGAAATCATAGTTATCTTGGTTCAACAAGTCACTACGCATCTTTTTTAAAGGTGGTTCGGTAAAGTTAACCAGGGCTTCATCATTAATTTGCAACGTCTGCGTTGCCATTGCAAAAGTTTATTTAAAATACCTTTTAAATTCAAATTAAATTCAAATTTAAATTTGAATTTATTTTAGGAAAAATATGAACTTTAATTTTAGAAGCATTGCCAAAATTTGTAGTGATATTTTTCAGATCTTATACGTACGCCTAAAGTGTTTCTATGTTAAAGTTGTGAACTACGCTAATAAAGATAAAAATGAACCACTCATTAAAAAGAAAATGAAATTACCAAGTTCAGAAAAGTTTAGATTAGATTAATTTTTAATTTAAAGTGTTTTTTGTGTTTATAAAAGAGTCGGAAAAATGAGAACAGTGATATTACCTAGACACACAGACCTGGGTTTTTTTTGCGACTGTAACGAATGCAAAAAACCTCGAAGAGGAGATGTAAGTCAACCCCGTAAAAAAAAAAAAGCACCATCCTTACATACACCCAAACATGAAGCTTCCATTAGGGAAGAACCGAAGAAAGAAGTTGTGCACGAAGAACAGAAAGAAGCACCGAAAAAGGAACCGCGGCCCTTAAAACACAGGGAAAAACGCATTTTCATAGCAAGACCATCCTTCTTGGAGGCAGGAACCGAACTCAACTTAAAAGAATCACTTTTGAAGAAAAACGTCCTTCTTTTAATAGGAAGTTCAAATACCGGAAAAACATCAATAATAATGCGTTTGGCTTACATTTTGAAAAAGGACATATTAGAAATAGACGATTTGGATTACGACCAAGAAACTAATATTTTAGAAAAAAATATTACATCATTTCCTATTTTTTCCATTAACAGACTTGTAGTGATGGATATTGTAGACTTTTGGCCTCAAAAATTGATAGCCGCAATTTTGAAAAATGTGAACAGCACCCAAAAATTCAATTCGCCCATAATTATAACATGCCAAAACCCCTCTCTTGCCTCTGTGAAAAGAATTACCAATGCTTGTAAAAAATCTAAATACGCGAGTTGCACTACTCTCTACAATAAGAATCCAAAAAGAAAGACCGACTTGTTTTTGTCTGACATGGAAATGGCCAAGAAAACTTTTAGAGGTGAGAGGGTATTTTCCGATTCTGATTTCGTTCAATCTATCGTACAATGGAATTACCTTCGCGCTATGGAGGAGGACGATTTAAAAAAAGTATCCCATATTGCCGACTTGTTTTCTACAATAGACGCTTTCAACACAAATTTTTCGACGAAGGAATTCGGTTATTCCTGCCTCGATTCTTTAAGTTCACAATTCCGAAAACATCCAAAGAAGTATTTTTTTCCTAATTTCAAGTTTTTGCAAAAAGGCGCGTTCAAAACAAAACAATAGTTTCCTTGCGAATTTAAAATGGAACCAGCTGAAGATTTTAGTTTTTTCCAGGGTAATCGTCCTCAGTTTCGACCACACGTAGAACCCAGTTTAGGAGTACGTGACCCCAATTTGGGATCGGTTCCTCAATTTACAATTCCTGAACCAAATCCTCGCATTCACCAACCAGTTCCCATTCAAGCATCCAGCGATCATTATTTTGATACGTTCGGTTCTACGATTGCTAATAAACCATCAGAAATTCCTTCATTGCGTAGTGATATTTCGGTCATTGAAGACGAGGAACTTATTTTCGGGGTCCCAAGGAAGTTTGTTGTTATCGGTGTGCTTGTTTTATTATGTTTCGCGGGGCTTATGTGGTTAAAAAAAACGCTGAGGAACAAACAAAAAAAAAAAGCTGCCAATGTTCCTACGAATTCAATGAGAAGCCAGGAGAACCAGAACCAGAACCAGAACCAGAACCAGAACCAGAACCGGAACCGGAACCGGAACCAAAGTCAGAATCAGAATCAGAATCAGAATCAGAATCAGAATCAGAATCAGAATCAAAATCAGAATCAAAATCAAACTGAAAAAAGACCACAGGTGAGAACGCAAGCGAATGCTCCTAGACCCGTGTCTATACAAAGAAAACCAACAATTCAAAAAATTTCTTCGAAAATACCCCCAAAGAAACCAATCATTTTAAAGAAGAATAACCCCAATGTGCTGTCCGGAAACGAATTACGACCAAGGCCGGCGATGCCAACGAAACACGCAAGTCTAGGGTCTCGTGAATTGCCACTAGAGGGTTCGGACGACGATGATTTTACTTCGTTGCAAGATTTGCGTGAATAAGTACTTTTCCTAGATTGTTTGCTTTTTGTCTTTTGCTTTTTTACTTTTTTACTTTTTTACTTTTTCAGTTCTTTGAATTTTGAGTTTAAAATTTTGAATTTTAAATTCTAATTTAATCTAATTTAATTTATTAAAGAAAAAACGATGAAAGTAATTGGCTTGGATGGAATAACAAACGAATACGAATATGCAAAGATGGGTGATTTCCTTGTGCCCATCGCAGAAGGCAGACATTTAGAGAAGATATTCTTTAGAGTGATAAACGAGAATTCAAAAAAGCATTTTTTTGAATCTCCACAGGCTTATTTTTGGGTGCAATGTAAAATAATGATGGCCAATAGAAACCCCACTAAAAAGCAGACGACCAAAGAGGACAAAAATGGGAAGTGGGGCGACTCTGATTCTGAAGAAGAAAGAGACTCAGCCTACTTTTCTATGCTTAAGAAAAACAAGGGATTAATAGATAACTGGAAAGAACAAAGGAATTCTGCTATACGAAAGTGGTTTCGAACTCATGTTCCAAACCCTACCGTAACAGCCAATCTTTTCAACTCTGCAAATTCGTTTAATGTTCAAATAAAAAATTAATTCATATTGCAAATCATATTAAAATAAAAATTAAAATGGATTCTTTTCAATTGTCTTATATAAATAAAAAATGCAACCAAGAAATCATTAATTATGTTAGAGAAAATGACGTTATTTCTGATATTAAAAGGAATGTCCCATCGAAAAATCCTTTTGTTTTCATAGAAAGACATGGAGCTTTCCTACAAGAGCTTTGTGTTTCATATTCAATTGTTTATGGACTAGACAAGCTTATTGCAGAGATACAGTAATTTTTGAAATATCAATATCTGTTAGGAAGAGGCCGCCGGCGTCACGCATGCCAATATTCGGTGTTTTCCCATCTATTCTCTCGTAAGAAAGACCACATAACTTGGATAAATTTTTATATGTTTTTTTGTCGTATTTTATTGGCATGATTTCTATCACTTTTGCCGACGGTGGCATGTAAATTATATTAGCTAGGGCGGCACCGTGAACACTAACCAGTGATTTTGTCTTTGAAAACATCAATGCTTGTGATTTTGCTGTGTGTTGTTTCTCGGATAAATCAACGACCAGACAATTTGGCGCAATTGTAGCCAATAGCTCTTCTTCATTTAAGATATGTCGCAATTTGTTCTTCTTTCTGGTTACGTAAATGTTTACAAGCTCATCTTGAACACGCACGCTACGGGGAATAAAATCGTATAGACTAAACGTTATTTCGGAATACTCCGAAAAATCCATCTGAGTAAAAAGAACATAGGTTACATTGGACCAAGCTATCGAATTCCCCTTTTCAAACCTAATTTGTTTATTTTCAGAAAGAACATCTAAAATATCAGCCCATTTGTTTTTGAAAGCGTAATCGGGAAGTTTGACCACAACGGGTGTTGCCGAAAGAAGTCTATTCGTTACTGGGTTGGGCCAACCGTGAAAGGCCTTGAAAATAGATCTGAAAATTAAATCTCTTGTGTAGTGTGAATAATTGTTTTTAGTGATAAATTGGGTATGAAGTTTGTCATTGTTCACAAAAATGCGAGAAACTGCTAGGACCGTGATAAATATGAAAAACGACAATAACAAAAGGGACATGCCAGTCAAAACAACGAAAATAATATCATCCATTTTCCCCCTTTTTACATGGGAAACATTATTTGCAACGAAAAAATCTAGAAATTTCAAATCTCCAATTTCTACACCATGGGTACCGCAAAGAAACAGAAGATAAGTTTCAAAGACGAAGACGATGAAATTAACTCTTGGTGCACAGAAAATGAAGAAGGCGCTGATTTGCATTTAATTGTTGTAAATAATGAAAAGAAGATTAAACGTGTACCTATAAAATCAACAATTATAGAATATTCTTCTGGTTTTGTAAATGATCGTCCAGACAGATATTGTGACGAGCTTCATGTGCTCGGTTTTGAGGCAATTGATGTGATTCGGGTATTAAAATATTTGATGCCTCTTTCTGAGTATTCGACATCGAACATGGGTTCACATGCATTAAGAAATGTAATCAAAACAGCAAAATATTTAGACGTTCGAGCGCTAGATCACATTTTACGAAAAGAAGTGTATCTTTATTTTGAAACCATGGGAAAAATTGATTTTTTAACTATTTGGAAATTTTTAAAAAAAAAAGATAAGGCGTACACGTTGAACGGATTCATGCTCTTAAACGTTCAGAATGAATCTTTGGAGACTTCGTTACATTTACTGGATTGGCCGGGCGCTTTGGATGGTAAGTGGAATGCCATGTTTAACTGGGATAATTATGAATTGCTCTTCGATATGTTGGGAACAATAAACGATTTCGAATGCCTTTTTTCGAGACTTAAGATTGAAAAATCGTGGAATCTGATCGGTCTGCTTATTTTTTTCCCCACATTTCTTAAACTGTTCAACATAAAAGTATCGAAAAAAGCACGAATGTTAAAATGTCTGCATGTTTCCTACGATTTATGCAAGAAAATTGTTCAAGAACCAGGAAGTATTTTGACAAAAAGAATATATGCTTTAATGGACTTGAAGTATAGAGAAGTTCAGTTGCGGTATGCACTTGGGTTTAGAGAACAACAGCAAGCAAATAGTTACCAAAACGGGGGGAAAGTTACTACGGGGTTTCGTGACGATGCTAATGATTTGATTGGCTTTATTTCGAGAGATATGGGCGTTTACATGTTTTCATATGTGGATATTATGGCTAAAGATAACATGAGTCTTATTCCAGACTTTTTTTTACAGCCTAGACTCGATGTCTAATGGAGACAAACCTGGCATGTCTCGGTCTTCCATGACTACCAAGACTCATGAATGAAAACTTTATTAAACTTCCAACTTGAAAGTAATTCTGGTAATTTCTTTTTTGTTCGTGCTTGAATCCTATTCCAAGGTGGAATGTGGTGTTGTTATATTTAAGAACCATACTTTTCATTTCCCCGTCTTTTATGTTGAATGAAACGAGCGTTCCTTCGTCGTCTGGCCTACTCTTTAGTTTAACCCGGTCTTTTGAGCTATCCGTTGTGTATTTTGAGGAAGGATGTGTTAAGACAATCCCTTCTAGACCCGATTTCATAGCATTTTTGTACCGTTCTAGTATTTGGCGAGATGTCATTTGTTTTTGTTCAATATAATGAACCGGACATTTTGACAATCTTTCTTTCAAACATTTTCTGCCCATGTCAGCGCTTATATGTTCCAGATCCTTTGTTCTTTCTTTAAATCTTTTTTTTGATGCCGGTAAATCAAAAACTAGGAATACGGCTCTTTTCCAGAGTTCTACATTGGCTGGGTTCTTTGTGAGAGAAGCAACCGACGAAGCGGGTTCGTAATCGTTGCGTCCTCTTGTAATTAAAAGTTCGCCGGAAATAGGAATCCCCCTGGGCAACATTTTTATCCAAAACTCTGGTGGACGAAATTTACGTTTCCCAGATTTTGTAAGCAAGTTGCCCGCTCCATCCCAAACAGCCTGCCAGCCGTCGAATTTCGTAGAAACCAACCAGTTTTCGTATTTATCTAACAATGTTGGATTTTCCAAAAATAGTCTTGGTCGCAATTCTTTATATTGCATAACTCCTTTTGCTGGACTAAAAGTACGATTTTTCTCTATGTTGTTAGACCCGATTTTAGGTTTAGACCCGGGTTTAATTTTTATTGTCTTGATGAACTCTACACTCGGGGAACGCGACCTTTTTGGATGCGGGGTTGGTGCGCGTTTAACGCGTTTTTTTGGCGGCGAAATTCTTTTTATGAACTCTACACTCGGGGACCTGCTTCTGCTTCTGCTTCTGTTTTGAATATATTGGCTCATTGGGTTTTGGTTGGCTTATATTGTGTTTATATTTAAATTTAATGAGGAAAACAAAATTCAAAAAACCATCTTCCAGAGTCGTGATGCTTCAACTTAAACATCTCAAGGGTTGTGTTGGAATCTTCAGCTAGAAATTCAAGGTGCGTTTTTATGTGATACACGTCAACTTTAGTCTCTATCGTTGGATTGTGTATTATTTTTTCTACCGAAATAACCTTTCTTTCGGGGATAATTGTCAAGAAGATAAAATACAAAGGAATTGTCCGATAGTCCAGCGGTTTCAAAGTATTTTCTTCTTGAACATTATCGTTTCGGACTACAAGGCTGTCTTTTTGTTGTGGTTCATGATGAACCAACGGAGTCCAGCCAAGATACACACAATGATAGTCTCGTCTTGTTTCTGTGTAACTCCTAGCTTTATAAATATCGCACGACAAATCTTCAAAGCGAGATCTCTCGAGTCTACTCGCTGCGGTTTTGGATTTTTTACAGGAGTATTGATACAAGGATGCAAATATTTCGTTTATTTGAAAAGAATTATGTCTCGTAAAAATATTGTCCATTCTACTTTTCGGCAATTCAAAGGCATAGCTTGTCCATTTGATCATCCAGCAACTTAGGAAAAGCAACCTAATCCTCATGTCTCTAGGTTTGTTTGTAATGAGAGTTTAAAAAAAATGTCTTGATCAAACCACGCCAAAAATCTAGAAATTTGTGATAAAACAAATGAAACGCACTCGGTAGAGCAGCACGGAAAAATGGGCTGGAGACAACTGAATCCCGTAGACGGTGGACTGCGGAAGTCAGCGTCTGAATGTTTGTTAGCTGAAATGCTAGCTGAAAAGAAGAAAAACAGAAAACTTCAGTGTGTAAATATTGCGGCGCCACGAAGAAAGGACATCCTAAGATAAACATTGAGATCACTCGAGATCACGTACGTCGCTATATCGTTTGTAACACTATATTTGTAAGACCATCACAAATTTGTTATCGTTCAAAAAGTATGCAAATTTATATAGTGTATTTTAATAAATGATTTTAAAATGAAGCTAAAGCTCCGAAAATTAGATGTAAAATCAATTTCAGATAAAGGGTTGCTCGGATGTTTCATAGTTCTCATTGGACGAAGAAATTCTGGAAAGACGACGTTAATGAAGGATTTGTTAGCTAATATGCCAGAACTAGATATAGTTATTGGCGTGTCTCCGACGGATGACACGAACCAGTCGATGTCTTCGTGTATTCCAAAGGGGTTTGTCTTTAGAGAAGCGAACGAGCCTTTCTTAAGCGGTATCATACAGGCTCAGAAAAAGAGATGGGCGACGGGCAAAGGTTTAGAACTGTGCATCTGCCTGGATGATGTAGCTTGGGATCGAAGCTTTTTTACGAGCAAAACATTTAGCCAATTATGTTTCAACGGTCGGCATATGCACATAACAGTAGTCTTGTGTATGCAATATGCTTTGTGTATACCACCTCCCATCAGAGCGCAGGTTGATCTATGCGTCACAATGTCTGAAAAAATGCTCTCAAATAGAAAGAAACTGTGGGAACAGTTTTTTGGAATGATGACTTTTAACGAATTTTGTCAAATAATGGACAAAACTACAAATGGATTTGAATGTTTGTGTTTGTGGAATCGGTCAAGGTCTAACGACCTGGATACAATGCTTTACTGGTATGTTGCGAATTATAACATGGCCGAGAATTGCAAAACGTGCAAAGATATATTTTGGAAATTGAGTAATCATTACTTAAAGAATGAAGGTCATAAACAAAATGGTTCCGTGCAGATGGGGAACGCTATAGACGGTGTAGTTAAAGCTAACAACGATGGGAAAACGATCGTTCTTGGTATGAGTGGCAACGAAAATGAAGATCAAAATGAAGAAGAATTCAAGTTGTTTTGATCGTCGTTGTCTTTTTTGGAAATTTTTCTTCATGTATATAAAGTGAAAGTTTGGTATGACCGAAAAGTATTCGTATTTTTGGAAGGCTGAAGGGTCTTCGAAACTCGTACCGATAAGTTCTCTGAGCAACTTTAACGAGGGAAATTTCAAAGGAATCGTTCTTTACACGGACCAGAAAGACCTCGAAGAGGACGCGAAATGTCGAGTCGGTATTGGTTGCGCCGGTGATTTACCCGCAGCAATTTCTGGAATATCCGGCCAAAAAGTCGAATTTAAAACAATCAAGCCGGAACAAATCAAAATAAAGTACAAGGTCAAAATTAGCGACCAGAAAAAACAAGATCTTGGTTTGAAAATTTCAACCTACGAAAACTTGGAAGAAATTACCGACCAAATAAACGTGAATATCTTGGATGAAATTTCAAACAATCCGACCTTTATTTACGATTATGTTAAGAGCATAACTTCTGGGTCTGGGAGTTCTGCTGTGGCTTTTGGTTCCGCTTCTGGTGAAGCGTCCTTTTCTAGTGCATTACTTGAAACAACCGTCGATCCTGGAGCATCGACCGATACTTTCAATTTTGACACGGTAGCTGTTGTTAAATATGAAAGTTCAAGTGATTCCGAAAGCGAAATCGAACTTCAAGATTCCGAAATATGGTCAACACAAATAGACGATCAAACTCTGGAAGTGGTGTTAGAATATGTAGTCTCTGATTTTTCAAAAGAAATTGCTAAGATGGGAGGAAGCCAGGAAATTGAGCCCAAGGAATTGTTATTGAAAACGGAGAACGATATTAGAATCGTGGTCCAACATGTTCCATATGGAGACCCAATCATGACACTAATCGTAAGCGGTAATAGATATTCATTGCCATCGGAAATGTCCAAAATAGGAAACAAAATTCGAGCAACGTTTACTTTTGAAGAAAACAAAATTCCGAAAGTTCGATATATAATCGAAAACGAGGGAAACGAAGAAAAACAAGTCGTCGTTCACATTGATTCGGAAGAGGGTTTTGGATTTGTACCATTGAATTTGATTTCAGACTTTGATTTCTCAATCGGATCTCTGCAAGACGAAGCGCAACAAAAGAGATTTAAAATAGTTGAACCAGATCATTACTTTGACTTTAAGCTACCGAGTGTTATTGCCACTATAGACCATGGTAAACTTGGAGATGTTCAATGTGAGTTAGAACAGAAAATGTTGAAGTCGGTTGGGCTTTCGCTTCCCTTTTCAATTGTTGTGGATTTCGAATACTTTAGATGGGGACAAAATTTAGTTCAAATGGGAGACAATTTTGTTATATCAAAGGAGCAAACGCCGTCTGGAATAGATGAAAGTCTCGGATGGAATATCACTTTAAACAACGTCTCTTTAAGTTCGTTCCTGGATGATGACGCTGCATTGTACAAATATAATATTCCGAATTACAATTTCGACATACAACAATTAACTATATGTGTTTCTTCCGATGGAGAATGTCATTTGTACTTAAACGGCCATTTATTAGTAATTAAACACGTGGGTCAATTCTCACTTCAAGAAAATATGCACTTACTTTCACCGGTGAACAAAGTAAAGATCTGGAACGCTCAGCTTTCTCACGACGAAGTGTATTCTCTCTACAAACTACGAGAATCATTAATATCCCCATATACAATAACAAATAATTCTACTTTGGATTTTGTCTCTCCGGTGCATTCTTTACTCGGCACATGTTCTTTGCAGTACGGCGTCGGCCTTGGCGGTGGAAACTGTGTTCTTCCAAGTAACATATCACTTGAAGACCGCTTTACGTTATGTATTTACGTTTCATTTGAAAGTTTCGAAACAAGTTCTGAAACAAGTTCTGAAACAGAGATTCTAACGATTGGAAGCGGTCCCAATTCAATCAAGTTCACGATAAATGAAAATAATTTTAACGTAATAATTTCGGATAATTCAGAAACCGAATTTTCCTTCTTAGCATCTGAATTACTTCCCTTTACTATATACCCAGTTGTCATTACACACGATGACGCACACGATGACGATGATTCAAGTACAAAGTGTTATGTAAATGGAATACTAATGGGATCATTTACTTTGAACAGGAAAAAAACAATTTTTGATAGCTCGAGTATAAATTTTTATCTGACGAATTGTTCTGTACAGCTGTTCCGTGTGTACGATGAAGTCTTAGATAACCTGACAATATTAAACGACAATTTACCCGAACATCATTATATTGTAGACCAGGAAACAAGTCTTTTTACGTTCGGAGACATCGGGGGGTCGTTAGACGGAGACTTTATCCGATATACTAATTTAATTTTACACAACACCTCGTCCATTTTGTTGAAAAAAGTAGATCGATCGCAAGACCTTGTTTTGATCAACGACCCGTTTGTATTAGCCTTGAGCTCGTCGCAGATATTTTACAACAACATCCTTTTACACGAAAACAGAACCTTGATGTTAGACAGGTTGATAACGACAGATGTGTCAAATTTGACATTCGATGACCAAAATGAAACGTTGACCGCAACCCGCGCCTCGTCCCAAAAACACACGTGCATGATTATCACAAACGCAACACGGACATTTGAATTTTCTTGGAACGGTGGAGGGACGAGCCAAGTCGTTTTTGTAGCAGAATCGGGAACCTACGAATTCAACGGGGCTTGGACGACCTCGTCGATTTTCGGCGTCCTTCACAACGGGTTCATAATCAAGGATAAAAAACTAACTACACGCGAGGGTCTCGGTGAAGGTGAACGAAAAATTACGTATGAAGAAAACACAAGTACATTCAGCTACTACGAAGATAATGTTTTGAAATCTGAACATGTATACAACAAAGTTGATTCATCCCAAGTGTCGTCTGATGTCGATGTCATCGGCGGGTGCGTTTCGTCGCCTGTTACCATAACAGTATCATCTGAATACATAAGTACTGGTAACTCGAACTATAACTACACAACAAGTGATCCTAACGGAAATGGTGGTTTGTTTGGATGTATTAATGTTAACCGTGGATCTACACTCACAATATATGCTGTCGGTAACCATGTAGAACTTGAAACACACCCTATTAAAATAACCGTATTTAACGACCAGGATCAACATGAAGAACCTCTCAATAATGTAATGAGGACGGAAACTGGTGGTCAAAATAATGATGGAACATATACATTGACGTGGGTAGTGCCGTCTGATACATCGGTTGATAAATATCAATATCAATGTGAAACTCATGCACATATGCGTGGTACAATTAATGTTAGTAATACGATCAATGTTGGATCTACCAACGGTTCGCCCAACGGTTCGCCCAACGGTTCATACTTTGATGTTATTTTACACAATGTTAACATGAAAACTAAAGACCCGGAAATTGTTTTTTCCAAGTTTTCCTTTTCCGATGAAACCACCACTTCAAAAAATGAAACTAATATTACAATAGAGCATCTGAACGATAGATATTTTATCAACAAGATAGATCCGGGTGAATCATCGTGGAGTGACATTTACAAAATTACATCTTTAAATATTAATAAATCAATTGAAAATTTTGAAATACAAACAGAAACTCAGATAGCAATAGAAGAAGAATTCTCCCCGCGAATATTACCACATGATTCGTATTCCGAGTCCAACAGTCACAGTCAAAGCGACAGTCACAGTCAAAGCGACAGTCATAGTCAAAGCGACAGTCATAGTCAAAGCGACAGTCATAGTCAAAGCGACAGTGAAAGCGAATCCACGAGTCTCAGCGAATCTAATGCGTTTTCGGTTCCAGACTTTGAAGAATTTGATTATATATTTGATTTCCAGGAAGCCTATGCTCGTGCGTTTGCTGGGTACAATAGTAGTGATGGGACTTCGGGCTACGATGTTAACGTCTGTTCCAGCGGTAGCGCCTCTCCATGTGGGAACGACGCGGAATGTGGTGCCTATTCTGAAGGTCTGTGTAACACTGCTGTAGCGGACGGCGGAGATCCATTAGCTATTGGCGGTGGTCTGCTTGCATGGTCTTGCAGCAAGTATACTGATGTAAATGGCTTTCATTGTTTACAAAGCACTGGAAGGGGCGGTGTGCTGGAAACGGTACCTTTTGGGTACTGGGGGATGTGGTGGCCAGACGGCGCCGACGACGACTATTATGGTGACTATTATGGTTACAGGTTATATGCGGACGACATTCATGACACGGATGACACGGGTAGTCGGACGCAATGGAACGGAAGGAGTCATATTAAATTACACCCGAGAAACCCACTATGTCCAAGAAAGGGCGAGGTGCGATTTGGAGAATCAAATATTCATGCCTATAAGGCTACTTGGGAAGATAACGATATTTGGGGAACCACCATCCAAATACATCATTGGACCGAAGACATTTCACGTCTTTACAAATCAACCTACAATCAGACTGACGACGGAATCGGGCCAAATAATCAAATGCCGTCGGCGGCGGCGGGTATAGATAATTTGAAGAACGTCCGGAAATTACTCGACAAAGACGGCAACGAAAATGACGGCGCTTGGGGAAATCTCCTTCGAACAACCCCAGGGGTGAAAATAGAAACGCGAAATTCAGCTTTACGTAGTAGCGCGATTCTTTGGAAAGCCTATTCGCCCGACAGGAAATATTTCGTGAGTCAGGACCAAAATTTTCACATCAAATATTCCTCGCAAATAGATAACGTCGGTGCAGGTGATTATGGTGGATTTAAGCACATCTTTAATTTGTGCATGGGCAATGTGGTGAACGAAGAGTCCCAAACACATAGTGGGTTTGCATCCTTTGGGATAGCCATTAGGGGATACCACCAGGATTCAGCTGAGGGCGTAGTAGATTCTGAGTGTGGGGGTCTTTATTTCCATCACGATAATAATGGTTCTTATAGCGATGATAGCGACGAAGAATATACACCAATCATGGTTGGCGCGGACCAAAATTCAAAAATCATGGAAACGTGGGATCAAGGTACTGGGGAGAATAAATGGCCCGCGGGCGGACACCCGAATGAAAATCATGGATGTATCTTTAATATGGATATGACTTATAATTCTATTGAACAAACAATTACTTTTAATTTTGAATTTTTAGAAGCCAATTCTTGCCTGTACGGGGAAAAAACCGAAAATACGGTGGTCTTTTACGAAGGTCATGACAAAATAATTACGGATTTTAACTTTGCAGCTAAATTTGTCAAAAATAATCATAGAAACAACGACGCTCAATTTGACCGAAATGGCAAATTTCAGTATTTCTTAGTTGGGAATAAACCTAAGATGCTTCACACGAACAACAACAATTATTACGCTAAACAACATGTTAGAAATATGGCTTTTGTATCATGGTATCTTGAAGGTACCTTGGACAGCGAATCAACGTCCTATTCAGAGTCAACGTCCTATTCAGAGTCTCGTAGTGATAGCGAATCGAAAACCCAGGGTCCCTTGAACGGCGCGACCACCGCAGATAACTTTCTAATGTGGAAGATTGACGGGACAAACAATCTCATACTCGCTGCAGTTCCTGGTGGATCGAATTTCAAATTGGAGGACGGCGCGATTGCCTACCTAAACGTGCAGTCTGGGTGCAAGATCGTAGAAGTCGATGTAAACGGTGTAGATTACCCCTTCATCTTGCGTGATAATTCTCAATATTTATGGTACTCGTCAGGTGGCGGGTACCAGTGGAAAGGTTACAATGACTCAGTCGACCGCGTAGAAAATTACCCACACTACTTTCAAAATGATGGATTCGCGTTCGTGCCGTCAGATTGGGACTAAAAATATAAATATAATGCCATCGATGGAAAAATTACCTTCGATTTTGAATTTTTAGAAGCCAATTCTTGCATGTACGGTGAAAAAAAACCCAGGTGGTAGCACGATGGTCTTTTACGAAGGTCATGAAAAGTGAACTATCCAACGGAACGGATTGAAAGGATGTTTAATTCCCCTTTTAAGGGTGGCATGTTCTTCTTTTTTGTAGTCTTCTTCTGATTTCGTAGAATAATCAGATTGCGATTCTTCATCATGTAGAATATCATCTCGAATATCTTGAAAATCTTCTCGTGGCGAATCTTGATACGACGCGCATTCTTGAATCGCCGCGTCTGCGCAAATTGCGTCGCATGGTGCATGTTTTCGATAAGTTGGTTTGTGCTTGGCTCCTTTGTAACCCAGTTCAGATTGAATAAACGGTGCGACTGGAACAGGGGGAGCCTCAAGTCCTATCTGATTCACCTTCAAGCGAACCGTCTGCATAAGAACAGTCGCTTGAATTCTTTCATTGCTGCGTTTTGCGAATTCCATATCAATGTTGTTAATTATGTCCTTCAAATTTTCAGAAGCACTGGCATGGTTGATGCTTTTTTCTTTAAATTTAAAAAACACGTTTACTCCTGACAAAACACCTGTTGTTATAAAAGCAAGCATGGTCACGTATGTCATCCAGTATTCTTTATGACCCATCGCTTCGACGGGTGCCATAATTAGCGGAATTATTATGGTGGGTACTGCAATGTATTCGTAAATTTTCTGCGTGTCCGAACTCGCTTGATCGTGCGCCGCGCTTAGAATTCTCATATGACTCCTCCACTTTTTTAACAGTTCGAATGATCTTATATTCCAATCACTCATAAGCGGTTTATATTCTTACCTTACGTCTATTTAAAAACAATCATAAACGTGTCTATTTTTTGGCTATTTTTTGGTTAAAACTTGGCTAAAATTTAGCCAAATCTTTGGAACGAATATATTCGTTCATACATCACGTACAATTTATAACATATAAGTAAATGATGACAAGTTTGATAAGATTTGAAAATTTTGATGTTTGTGATGCGTTATCTTTAGAACGCCACACGATTTGCAATTCTAAAAACGGAACGTATATTTCTTTTAAATCCAACACGCCTACGTTTCAACTGGATGATACAGACCTGGAAAACGTAGTCTACGACGAAAACAACAACGACACCGGTGTGTATCTACATCTCAGTCCATCGTGCAGTAACCTACTTTTTAATTTCAAAAAATCAATTCAAAATAAAATTTTTCAAGCGACGAAATTGAATACAATGACGTCTTCATTTTCAAAAATTGTAGCTGTCGTTGAAAATGACACGGAGGCTTGGTCTATGAATAGTAACAAACCACAGAGAATAGATTTAAAGGGGTTGCATAGATTTAAACGAAATAAATGTGTGTCTATTCTATCGTTTAGGGGGGTTACCGTACACGAATATCAGAAACAAATGATTTGCTCGGAAGAATGGATTTTAAAGAAAATTCTCCTAATTCAACAATCACCGCTTCTTTTGAGAAGTTGGGTATTGTCCCTTGAGCAAAATTCGAAGACCCCAATCGAACAAGAACAAGAACAAGAACAAGAACAAAAACAAAAACAAGAACAAAAACACCTCGTTAACGACGACACAATGGCCGATTATATATTAAACGAATGTATTAAATCAGATGCAGAATCTGACAAAACAATTTCATGCATGTCACCAGATTTGTTGACGAGTGTATCAAGCCGCCATACTAGTCCGTACGTTAGTCCACGGGTGAGCCCATGCACAAGTCCGCGTGTAACTCCGAGCGCAAGTCCACGCGCGAGCCCACGGAATGTTCCCGAATCTACACAAATTGCAAAACCTAAAAAAACCAACCACCCCGTTAAGAGACCAGAATCAAGACCAGAATCAAGACCGGAGACCAGAAGTTCGAAAAAATCGAGTCGTTCAGACGAGCTCGATATATCTCTTATTATGGGTAACAGTCTCGTATGAATATATGATGAACATTGCATGTTTTATTATACGAAATCCCAACTCCCCCCAATATTCCGAAAACACCAGAAAAGAAGTTTTGAAACATGGATTTCCAGAACCCTATATTGTAGACGGATCTCTGCGATTTAAAGGAGATACGCAAAATAGTCCGGTGGAACGTGCGCACTTGCGTATAATAACATATTTCTATCGCAACTTCCGGGAAAAAAAACATATTATGGTATTGGAAGACGACTGTGAGTTCGTCGGTGAAGCCTATAAAACTGTAAAATCCGCACTGGTATATTTAGATAAAAAACCGAACTATTGGAGCACGTTGCACTTGGGTCATCTTCCAGCTGGACCTAGCTTTCCGGTGGTACACCTTACCGGTAAAAATATGTTGCTTTGGACAAGTCTTCCTTTTACGGGACATGCGTACATAATTAATAGACTTTTTGTAAAAAGAATTCTTCAAGCACCTTCTACAAGTTTTAAACGACCGTACAGTCAAGAAGGATTTTGCCAATTCTCCATCTTAAAAAAATATGCGATTCAACCCGTCATCGCAACTCAAAATAGACGACCAAAAGAACTCGTAGACATAGACAATGGAAAATTGGCATGGCCACTTTTTTTAGTTACCCCCCATTTCGACTTTAACGATTGGAATCATTTATTTTGTTTCGTTGGAATCCTCGTTTCTTTCCTTTTAATATTTCTCTCCTATATATTAATAAAAGGCATCAATGGGAAATTCAAAAAGTGTCTTGAAAAATCACGAACATGAACAAATTGACAAAATATTCTCACAGCTTCAAAATCGTCAACATCGTCTCAAAGATTCAGCTGTTTTGGAGAAAGAAGCGCAAATTGTTCTCTCGGGGGCGGATCTTTTGTTTTTTAAAAGGATTCGTCCGGACGATCGGGAAATTTCCATTTTCCTGTCTTTCGACGAACACGGAATTCTCAGTGGGATTTTTCCAAATGGACAGACATCGCCATGCGTCCCTCCGAATTGCAAAATTCAAGCGGCTAATTCGGTTCTCGGAATTCATACGCATCCGATTGGCGAACGCGTGTCAAGCGCGGATCTTATAGCTGCAATCAGACTACATCCCGAAACGAACAAAAAAAACAAACGACGCTTATCGATGGTAATCGCTCCAAATGGCGTGTATATTTACAAACCAACGCATCATATTATTAGGTTATATAAAGGCCAAGAAGAGGTGCTCCTAGAAAAATTTAAACTTTACGTAAAATGGGTCGGACACCAACTGCAAGAAGACACACAACGTGGACACGTACACGAATTTTTGGATTTCGTTCGGGGCGTTGGTTTTGATATTTCGTATATTCCATACGATTCAGTAGTTCCGACGAATTTTTACATTTTTAAAGTATAATCCTCTTTAGTTTATTTTTATCATTTTTGTTTAAATTGTTTTAAATTTTTTTCCATAGGATTCCTTTCTTGGTAATATTTTTTTTAGTTTAATTTTTTAGTTTAATTTTTTTGTTTAATATATTTTTGCCGATTTGTCGGTTT
>Ga0209709_10000541_pt1 | contig 36204 bp, 39 predicted proteins | sample ArcticOcean_MG_C_2_FD_187435 | JGI IMG/M metagenome (GOLD analysis project Ga0209709, IMG submission 187435) | Marine microbial communities from western Arctic Ocean - ArcticOcean_MG_CB4_136 (SPAdes) (version 2) | ecosystem: Environmental > Aquatic > Marine > Oceanic | place: Arctic Ocean... | reverse complement strand
AAACCACAGGCATATCATCTTCAGTATGTTCAGGGATTTAAAATAAAACCCCCACTAAAAGCAACTGCTAAAGTAAGGGCTACAAAGAATCATTACCACTTGACCTTTATTTACAAGCTTTGAAAACAGTTTTGTATATTTTAATATTAAATTAAATATTACTAACAATGAAACACTAGAGGGAGTCAAAGCTACTTGATAGAAATTTATCTTTTGTAAAAGGAGGTTCAAGGTTAATATTCCCAAGTACCGCCGTGTCTAAACTGGGCTAATCAAAATATATGTTTTTTCCCAGAAAATAAAACACTATCCAAGCTAAACCTGTCAGAACCATTAATAAAGATTATCAGAGTTAAAAATAAATAAGAGATAATTCGCTTCCATCAATTCCTCTAGTAATTATATTACTTAAAGAAGCAATTAACATGGTAAATAATAAAAGAAAGGCAGAAGGTCTAGTGAATAAACCAATCATAATAAATAATGCTACAATTGACTCAGAAAAGCTAGCCATAAACCCTAGGGGGGTGCTTAAAAAATCCAATCCAATCAGTTCACTTAACCTTCCCCCTAGTCTATCCCATCGATCAGTGCCTGCTGTAATTTTATCAAATCCATGATAATAAAACATCATGCCTCCAGTAACTAATCTTAAAAATAAATTTAAAAATGTGTCTTTAATGTTTTTCATAATAAATATATTTAGATTGAAATACAAGATACTGAAAACAGGCTTTAAAAACAGTTTTGTACATTGTATTGATAAATAGATATTATGAAAGAATGGTTTAAAAAATATCTTGGTTTGGTAGGATTTCGAGGTTTAGTGGCCTTCGCTTTAATTTCAGAGTGGACTGGTAATGCTAATTTTGGAATAATCGGTTTTGCTTTATGGCTGGAGCATAATTAATTCAAGCTATCCTTAATGAAAAGTATTTAACCAAATATTCTGAAAAAGTTAAAAATGGTATTATTGTATTTATTGTTGCTATTACAATTGTAGAATTTTATTTATTATTGGATTGAGTTTTGCTTTTTGTCTAAAATCACTCAAAAGTGATTAAAAAAGGCCAAAAATGATCAAAAAATGATCAAAATTAGGCAAAAATGTCTAAAAACTGAATCTCTACGAAAATTATATTTAGATACATTCTCTTCAATTTTTTATCAAGAATTGAACTTCAGGGTGTCTTATTAGATCTTAAGGGTTCATTTTATTAAATTTAGTGATTATATAGATAATATTAGACCCTTTTATGAGTAATATGATATCATTCGAACAACAACTGTTTAAGGCTGCGGATAAGCTAAGAAAGAATATAGATGCAGCAGAATACAAGTATGTAGTTCTCGGACTTGTATTTATCAAATACATCTCTGAAACCTTCAATGATCTCTATGAAAAGCTTGAGGCGGAACAGTATTCAGATCCAGAGGACAGAGACGAGTACTTAGCAGAGAATGTATTCTTTGTTCCCTCAAATGCAAGATGGTCTCACCTTCATAATAATTCCAAACTATCCTCAATAGGAGAAATCATCGATGAGGCGATGGAGGTATAGAAAAGGAAAATAAGCTTTAGAAACAGTTTGTAAATTATAATTAGATATTATGAAAAAGCTACTTCTTTTTTTACTGTTAATTCCTATGGTTTCTTTAGGACAATATTCTAGATATTATGATACAGTTGATGTTAATACAAATGTCAAAATAAATAAAACTGTCAATGTAAATAAAACCACAATAAGTGAGACTTTGAATTTTAAAACTATCTCAAAGGCTCTTGAAAATGAAACAGATTTGCATTCTATAGACATAGTTGGATGGAAAAAATTCCCTTACCAGCCAAAAGTTGATTTTAGAATTGCTCATATCGATAGCTTATTATTATTGAAATTTTATGTAAATGAAAATCATATTCTTGCAAAACGCGATTCTCCAAATAGTGCTACACATAAGGACAGTTGTGTAGAGTTTTTTATTGATCCAAATCGAGATGGAAATTATTATAATTTTGAGTTTAATTGCATTGGAACAACTCATGTAGCATACGGCCCAAGTATACAAAAAAGAACATTTATTGATAAGAATTTAATTTTAGATCAAATCAGAGTTTGGTCTACTTTAGGAAATCAGACATTTAATGAAAGATCAGGAAATTTTAATTGGGAAATGGTGATTTTAATTCCTTCATCTATTTTTATTAATAATGAAAATTTTAGTTATACAAAATTAAGAGCAAATGCAAATTTTTATAAATGTGGAGATGAAACTCAAAAACCACATTATCTAACATGGAATCCAGTTGAAACATCTAATCCTGATTTTCACAGACCAGATTTTTTTGGAAAATTAATATTTGAGTAAAGAACTCAGTTCATTCATGCACTTAAAGGAGGCTAAGGTGTCTGTCTGTCTACCCCAGACACCAGAAAGACGTGAGATAATGAAAACAATCTTTGAAAACAGTTTTGTATATTGTATTGATAAATAAGACATTTAAAAAAAAATAGGTTTAGTTAATTGGGTATTCATTATTGCCATAATCATACTTGCTATAACATTTATGTATAGGACGTATGTTTATGGAGGATGGACTATAAAATAAATAAAGCAAACATAAAACCCCCACCGAAAGCAACTGCATAAGTGAGGGCTAAAAACATCAATACCACTTGACCTTTATTTAATCAATAACGTCAATATCTAATTGCTTAAATATTGGGGTTTCTCCTTCTGTTATTTCTAAATTTTGTTTGACCCCGCCATAAGCTGAATCCATGAGCGCTTTATAAGCGTTTACAGGTCCTAATTTTGCCTTATGAATAAGAGCTAACGTTATCACATCTTCATTACTTAGAAGCTCTTTTAATGTCTGTCAATGGATTCACTTCTTCTTGAAGAAAAGCTAGGTATTCCCTTGCTACTGTATTTCTATTTAAGGAACCTTTAGGTCGTCTACTAGGATTGCCTGATTCTCCACTTTTATATTTATGATTTTTAATTGGATTGTCTTTGCTAATATGGCTGTATTTTGGCTGTATTTAATTTTTATGAATATCATTATTCTTGCTTTAATTCTTTCGTCAATTACACTCTGCAATATGTTGAAAAAGATAGGTTGTCCGACGATGCTAAAGCTGTTATTTTTTTTGTCAGAACGTTTAATTCTCATGTTAACTATATATTGAATATATTTGAGAGATTCCTGACAATAATGAAAAAACTGAGCGTATTTATTTATTTTATTCTTTTATCCTGTTCTAAGGATATTACGGTTGATGAATCACGATCAGCTTTAGAATTTACTTTGTCGGTATCATCTTATGAGGGAGGAACTGTAAATTATGACAATTCAACCGACGGGGTTTTTTCTGACGGGGAAATAGTCAACATCTCTGCAGTAGCTAATGAGAATCATTATTTTATTGGTTGGTCTAATGGATCCCGAGAAAATCCAATTGAAATTACTGTTAACTCAAACACCTTTATTACGGCCAAGTTTATTAATAAACAAGATTTAATTACCCGATTTGAACAAATTGTTATTGGAAATGGAGATAATGGGCCAGTGTATACTTTAAAATGGAGGCAAATGAATCTATTTTTAGATGGATCTTTAACATCCGGGTTTAAGGAAGAGTTAGGACTTTTCGTAAGAGAATTAAATTTTTTACTAAACAATGATGAAGACTTTTCAATTAATCAGGTAACAGAACTTTCAGATTCTGATGTTCATATGATGAGAACTGATTCGCATACTTTTAAAGGTGTTTATTCAGAATTTGAAGATATCCCGCTTGAAAATTATTATGGATATGCACTATGGTGGTTTAATGACTTCGGTAATATAGAATCCGGAAAAGTTTTTATTAACTCCCAGTCAGTATCGAGTAATGTTGTGATTAGATGGGCTATAAGACACGAGTTAGGGCATATTTTAGGGTTAAAACACACAACAGAAGAATCAAGTATTATGCATCCTAATCATAGACCTGGGGTAAATGATGTTTTTTCTGATTTAGATAAGGAAGCTTTACGATTCCTTCACGATGAAAGAATGACTGTTTTTTCTAATTCTGATGAATCCAGAGAAGTTTTGGAAGGAATTCTGGGAATAAATAACACCAACAAAGCAAAAAACAAACCAAACACAAGTTTTGAAAGCAAAGCAAAACCAAGTAGTATTATCTATGCCTGCGGAAAATAATCTAAAGTAAGTCTAAGCAGAATAACAGCAGAAGTGAACAGTTAAATGCTCCATCACCTCAAGAAACCAATTACTTTCCGCGACCTGCTTTACGGACTATCGAGCTGCTTTTAGAGCCACCTTTGGCTTTTGGCACTTTTTTGGCACTTGTCTTATCATCGTTTTTTACGGTTCTGTTTCCAAAAAATTTACTTGACATAGGTTCTTGTTTTTAAGCGTTCTTATGATTTAGAGTAAAGGTAAGCTTTTATTTAAAGTGTTAAATCGCTGAAATGAGTTAAAAATTAAACTTAAAGTCAATACAGTTCCGTAATTTTAAGATTGTATATACTTCCTTATTATGTTTAAACACCTCATGTCTGTTCTAGTGGTTTTTGGCTGTTTGCTTGGCTCACAAAAAGCGTGTGGCCAAGGTGGAGATCTTTTGATTCAGCAGTACGGCAAGGCCGATATAGAAAATATAGGTTTAAGAAGATGGAATTATGATGCACATCTTTTATTTAACCGATTCAATACTTCTGATCGGGAAACAAAAGGGAAATTAGGCATGAGTGTTGGTGCTTCTGTGCAATACAATTTCAAGAAAAGTTATGGGTTGAGGTCTGGTGTTACGCTTCACAGAATCAACTATGCTTATGACTTGGCAGCCGACACTTCTAAAGACCAACTTGTATTTTTGTCAGTTCCGCTTAGTGGTCGCTTATATCCAGTAAAAAAGGTAGTTATTGAATTAGGTATTGTCTATAATTTTTTGCTTAGTGCAAAAGGTGATCCACCAGCCAATTTAGAAGATGAGTCCGTTTCTTATCCTTCGAGAACTTTCAATGACAGCTTTGGAATGCTTTCGTCTGTTCACTACAAGGTCAGGAGCCGGTTCAGCGCCTCTTTACAGTATCAGTTTCAGAAAAAGAACACTAACCCGCTTCAAAGAGAAACAAGTGCCTTCTCGGGCTTATTGCTTGGAATTCATTATACGCTTCTGTCGGACAAAATTTCTCCCAACTGATGCGTTAGTGCGCTGCTTATTTTAGTAGTTTTTTTGACTTCCTTTTAGATATTTTTTTCAATGGTTTTGAGTCTCCCTCATCAAAATAATATTCGTCTTGTCTCTTAAATTTTGAAGGATAGCTATCGCCCATTGCTGTTTTTGCCTCTACTCCTGGTCTGAATATAACTTTAGGGTGCAAATAAACTTTAATGTTGGGGTCTAAACTCATAAGCCACTTCCCTTCTAAATAATACCATACCTCATCACCTCCAAGGGTAACTCGCATTCCGTTCTTGGCGTTGAGATTTCTACCGCCTTCTGATTCAAAAAATCCTGAATATCCATTATATCGCAAGGATAGTTCCTTTGTAGTTTCTATTGAAACAGATTTTTGAATTAGCCCAGACTTATATGAATCATGAAAAAAAACAGACCCCTCAACTCCCGCTATATCTATCGCTCCCGAAGCTCCACCTACTAGACTTCCAGTGTATTTAGACATCCCTTCGTTTATGTTTAAATTTTGTTGTGCATTAACAAAACCTATCGATAATAAAGCCAATGCAATAAAGTTTCTCATTACTATTCTTCTTTTTTCATCTTAATTAAAATAACTCCATTCTTACCTTTTTCACCCATTTTTTCGATTGCTTTTGGACCCTTAAGAACATCGATGCTTTCAATAGAATCTACCGAAATAGCAGACACATCAAACCCGGGTTCCATTTCTTTTCCGTCTATTATGATAATAGGTTTTAATTCGTCTGAACTAATATTGATTTTAACTTCTTTATTGTCGTCGGAAATAAAAATAGTCTCTCCCTTTAGATTTGATTGAGTGCTATACTCAAATGTTTGAATTTTTTCAGGATTCAAAGTGTCAGACTGCTTCGTAATCCATTGAATTGCTTCATCAGAATCATTCCCTTTAAAAATAAATACCTTTTTTGATGAATGAACCAATGTGTCTTCCTCTTTTTTATGTTGAAAATAATTTAGTTCCGGATCCTCACCAAAGAAAAAGATTTCAGAATCTCCATCCTTCAATGAAGCAATCATTCCTGAAGAAATTAAAGCAGTTTTTTTGCGAATTGGATTTTCGGGTTCAACTTTTGATTCAGGACTCATCTTGTAAATTTTGATGGTAAGACATGAAGTCATGATAATGCTTAATGCTAAAAATAACAACCCTTTTTTCATCTGAAATAGTTTTAATGATATTCGGGTAAAGTTAATCAATCCGAATTAAAAAAGAAAAATACTCTTCATTTAGAAACCACCGTGTCAAAAAACCGGCTTATTGTAATGTTTAGATAATGATGTCCTTTTTGTGGTTGGGTTTTGTTGTCCGGGCTTCTGTTAAAATAGATTAAGGCTAATCGCCAGTTGTTTTTATGAACGGCATAGCCAGCTTCAATAGTAGCTCGGAGTCGATTTACTGGAAGCGTAAAGCGAGCATTGTCATTAAAGAAACTTCCTGAAAGCATATAATCGTGTGCAATAAATTGTACCCGAAGACCAAAATATACCCCTTCACCTTGTTGGTTGTCAATCAAAACATTTCCCTGCTTTGTCAAAACGGTCTGTTCTCCAAGAGCTAAACCCAAAGCACCTCCTGCAGAAATGTTTTGAGTGCCCATTGTAGTAAAAACATGAGACTGAACCGCAACTTTTTGCCTTAAATTCCAGCGTTTATAAGAATCTGTAAAGAAATTTACATGAAAAGCTTCTGGAACCTCATCAGTCCAGACGAGTTCGGGTAGTCCCAAGATTAATCGATGGTAATTGTTTTGCATCCACTTTGCTCCCGATGCCGACCCTGTTACTCCCAATTGAATTCCCCATTGGGTTTGTTTGTTTAAGCTATGCTCTTTTTGGAATGTTAACTTCAAAAAAGACCACCCTCCATAAGGATAATCGAATAAGTTTGTGTCGGATGTATAACGATCGTTAGGGGTGTATAGTTCTTGTCCCAATTCCCAAAGTAAAAACTTCTTTGTGTCGATTTCTGAAGACGCCTCTTTGGGTTGAAGTTGTTTTCCGTATTGTAAAAATATTCCACTAGAATAATATCGATCCAACTTAAAAAAGAGGTCGTTATCTATATTTAAGCTAAAATATTCTTGAGCATAAACAGCCTTTGATGTTGTTATAAAAATAAACACCAAGAGGTATCCCGATTTAAAAAGCTTCTTTATCAAGCTACTAAGTTAAGGTATTATGAAATGTAGCGCTAACGGTTTTTGAGAACCAAGAGGGGAATTATAGAGAAAAAGTCTTTCTTGTAAACAACATCAGACTCCATGAGTTTCTCGAAAAAGCCGCGCTTTCGGGCAAAAACAATGAGAATTTCGGGTTTAATGGACTGAAAATGTTCGAGTACGCCTTGATAAACAGTTGCGTTTTCTGACGAAACTAAACCTTCAGAAAGCTCTACAACCTCATGATCAATATCTAAACGAGCTGCTTCATGTCCAGGGGTTTTAACTAATAAGAGGTTTACTTTAGTTTTGAATGTTTTAATTAGAACCTTTAGAGGAGCTAGGGATCGCTCGCCTTTAATCTTACCTTTTTTAAATGCAAATAATCCTTGTTTAGGAATACTAAACTCATAATCAATCGGTACCAACAAAACAGGGATTGATGTTTTCTTGATGATTTTTCCTGATACTTTACCTAGAAACAACTTTTCATTGATGTCGTTGCTTTTTGGACCTACAACAATTAGGTCTAAGCCTATTTTCTTATCTAAGGATTCTATTCCAGTTATCAAATCTCCTTTGTAATTAACCATTTTAATGTCAACAGAATCCATTTGAACCGATTTCACAAGTTCTTTTACGCGTTTGAAATTCCGTGAATTAATAACTTCTTTTGCAGATGAAATTTGAGCTGGTATCGATGCTGCATTATAAGAATCAATAACAAAAAGTGAGGCTTTGAAATGTTTGGCTAATTCTACCGCATAGGCTAATGTGCTTTTTCCATTGGGTGAAATACCTATTGGGACAAGGATATTTTTCATAATTTGGGGTTATTGATTATTAAAAGCACAAAAATACTAGTAAAGCATTGAGTAAAAGAATATTCTGTCTTTTATTTTGCTTTCTATACCGAAAAGCTTTTTTAAAGCTCTTTTTTTAGTAGTGCACCCTAAAGATTATTTTTAGGTAGAAGTAAATTCAGAAAAATTACAGAACTTGCAGGTTGCTTATGTTGAGTTTTTATAAACGGAGTATACTTTTATTATGGCACATAAAATAAGAATTACAAAAGAGTTCAATTTTGAAACTGGTCATGCGCTTCACGGTTATGATGGGCTGTGTAAAAATGTTCATGGACATAGTTACAAGCTTGCGGTTACCGTTATTGGAGCTCCTATTGTAGATGCTAACCAAACCAAAAACGGAATGGTTATTGACTTTAGCGATTTAAAAAAAATAGTGAACGAAGAAATTGTGCTTCCTTTTGATCATGCCACGGTTTTGAATGTAAGCTCTCCACACAAAGAGCTTGCAGAAGAAATGGAGTCCAGAGGGCACAAGGTTTTGAAGGTAAACTACCAGCCTACTAGTGAAATGATGGTTATTGATTTTGCAGGGAAAATAAAAAGTCGCCTGCCCGAGGGAATTAGCCTATATTCGTTAAAATTGAGAGAAACAGAAACTTCTTTTGCCGAATGGCATGCTTTTGACAATAACTAAAATCCAAGCCCTTCTAGGTCTTCTTTTTTGTTTTCCTTATTCAAACCTTTTATTTGTGTTTCTTGCTGACAATCGATAGGGATCGTCAGTTTTTCTGGTGCTTCAAAATCTTCCAAAGAAATTCCTAATTCTGCAATTTCATAGGCTCCACGCATATACATTGCCCATATAGGTAAGGCCATAGTTGCTCCCTGACCAAAAGCAATCTCTTCGAAATGAACTGCTCGATCGTCTCCTCCTACCCAAACTCCTGTAACTAAATTAGGAACCATCCCCATAAACCATCCGTCACTTTGGTTCTGAGTTGTACCTGTTTTTCCTGCAATAGGGTTTTGAAATTGGTAGGGATATCCGGTCACTACATTTTTGTATGCATAGTTTGCTTCGTCTGCCCCTTGATGGCGTAAACGTATTCCAGATCCAGACTCAGTTACCCCTTTAAGTAAATCAATGGTAACATAAGCAGATTCTTCACTCAAAACATCGGTTGTTTCTGGAACCACTTCAAAAAGAACTGTTCCATTTTTATCTTCTATTCTAGAGATCATTATAGGCTTGACATAAATACCTTTATTTGCAAAAGTACTGTATGCTCCAACCATCTCAAACAGGCTAATGTCAGGCGTTCCTAGAGCAATAGAGGGGACTCTGGGCAAATAGGAGGTAATGCCCATCTTTCGAGCTAAGTTTATTACTGGCCTAGGGCCTACTTTGTCCATTAAACGAGCACTTACCGTATTAACAGAATTCGCCAATGCATTTTTTAGGGTTCTCATTTGTCCATACTTATTTCCCGAATTTTTTGGACACCAAGCGTCAACATTTCCATGCTTCATTGGCTCTATACAAAATAAAGCATCGGGTAAAATATCACATGGTGAAAGTCGCAACTGGTCAATTGCTGTAGCATATAAAAACGGTTTGAAAGTTGAGCCAATTTGTCTTCTTCCTTGGTACACTTGATCGAACTGAAAATGCTTATAATTAAACCCTCCAACCCAAGCTTTAACATGACCTGTTAATGGGTTCATAGACATCATAGAAGCCCTTAAGAAATGCTTATAGTATCGTATAGAATCCAAAGGAGTCATAATGGTGTCTCGATCACCCTTCCAGCTAAATACTTCCATTGGAACTGGCTTTTTAAAAGAAGCCCATATCGTTTCTTCGTCTTTCTCTGCCACGCGCATCTTTCGCCAGCGTTCCGATCTTCGGGCTGTGTTTTGGAGTAAGGTGTCTATTTCTCCTTCACGTAAATCTAAAAAAGGAGCTGTTGGGTTTAACTTAGGTGTGTTTTGAAGAAAAAATTCTTTTTGCAAATTCGACATGTGTGCCGCTACAGAAGATTCTCCTATTTGTTGTAATCGGGAATCGATTGTAGTATAAATTCGTAAGCCATCTCGAAAAATATCATAGTTTGTTCCGTCAGCTTTTGGATTCTCCTTAGTCCAAGTACGCATGAATTTTTGTAAATAAGCTCTAAAATAAGTTGCCAATCCCTCTCGGTGTGAGTCGGGTGTGAAGTCAATTTCTAGTGGCATTAATTTGAGAGAATCTTGCTCACCCTCTGAAATAAAACCGTTTCGTTTCATTTGTTGAAGTACTACATTTCTTCGTTGTTCTACTCGAGCGGGTCGCCTTATTGGATTAAATAGAGAAGAGTTTTTTAGCATTCCAACCAAAGTGGCCGATTGCTCTATTGTTAGTTTTTCCGGAGTTGTATTAAAGTAAATTTTTGCAGCCGACTGAATTCCATCAGCGGTGTATCCAAAATCATAAACGTTGAGATACATCGCTATGATTTCTTTTTTGGTATAGCTCCGTTCTAATTGAACCGCTAAAACCCATTCTTTAAATTTTTGAAGAACGGCTTGAGCTTTATTTCTTGAGCGTACTCCGACAAAAAGTTGACGTGCCAATTGTTGACTGATCGTGCTTGCTCCTCCTTTTTTCCCAAGATAAAACAACGCACGAAGTGTTCCTTTGAGGTCAATTCCTGAATGACTAAAGAACCGTTCATCTTCTGTGGCGATAAGAGCATTTACTAAATTCTTTGGGAGTGCATCAAAACTAATTGGTGTTCGGTTATCGTTAAAATAAAATTTTCCTAGAACAACACCGTCACTAGAAATAATTTGAGTGGCTAAATTAGTTTTTGGGTTTTCGAGCTGTTGTAAGTCTGGCATTTCACCTAGAAATCCAAGGGCTGCACTAGAAAACAAAACAACAACAGATAGAATTCCTGTAACAAAAGAAATCCAAAAAAACCGAAGCAGGTTTTTGTAGGGGTTTATGCCCTTTTTCTTAGACTTTGATTTCCTTTTATTTTGAGTCGCCATTAGGGTTGTCTTAGGGGTTGTGTTTGGGGTTGCATTTGAGGTTCAATTGCTATTCCAACATTTAATATTCCATCTAAAATAGAAACGCCTTCTACTGATCCATTATTGCGTACTCGCTGAGAAATTTCAACAAAAAAGGGACCCTTGTGAGGTGGAAGCCAATTTTCTTTCCAGCTCAATTTACTTTCCTTAACTTCTAAAAAACCAGTTCCAAGCCAATTCCCTTTTGGATCAGCCATTGCATATTCTAGCGTATCTCGAGCGATTACCTGAATGGAATCTCTGAGCTCTGCTATCAAAAATAAGTTTGCGTATTGATAATCGTTTGAATTTCGGATGTGTATGAATACATCTGAAGATGTGACTTGAGATTCTGGAATGGTAAATTGAATCATTTCTGTAGAAGGCCATCCGCTTGAAAGCTCATGATAAGACCTAAAATGATCACTAGAGTTACATGAAACGAGAACTATAAACGCTACGAGAAGGGCAGCCTTACGCATTTTTCTTTGAGTTATTGTTTTTTTTGGAGCGAGACTTCTTTCTTTCTTTTTTCTGCTTAGGACGATCGAATCGATTCAGGCTGTCTTGCCCAACTACATTTTCAAATACTTTTTCAGGGGCTTCTACTTTATCTTCGTGAGCGAAATCTTCTAAGCTAGAAACTGGTTTTTTAGCTTTGTTTAAAGATATAATTTCATTGGCCTGATCAGTAGTTAACAAATGCCAATTCATCCATTCACCTTTATAGGCATACCATAAATATCCTTTGAAAATATCGATTTTTTGACAAATTCCAACTCCCTTTTCTGTTTGAAGTTTGGTTTCCATTTTTGGAAACTTCTTCAATGCATTTCGGTAAGAGTCTAATTCATAGTTCAGGCAGCATTTCAACTTTCCGCATTGCCCTGAAAGCTTTTGAGGGTTCAAAGAAAGTTGCTGGTATCGAGCGGCAGAAGTGGAAACAGATCTAAAATCTGTAAGCCATGTAGAACAACACAACTCCCTTCCGCATGAGCCAACTCCTCCTAATCTTGCAGCTTCTTGACGTAAACCAACCTGGCGCATATCTACTCGAATGCTGAATGCTTGTGCCATGTCTTTTATAAGTTGACGGAAATCAACTCGCTTTTCTGCTGTATAATAAAAAGTAGCCTTAGAGCCATCACCCTGAAATTCTACATCCGAAATTTTCATTTCTAAATGTAAATAAATTGCCATTTCTCTAGCGCGTTTCTGGATGGTTTCCTCTCGATCACGAGCTGCCTGCCAAACATCAATATCTTTTTGACTTGCCTTGCGGTATATTTTTAAAACTTCTTCGCTTTTTTCTAAAACGCTTTTCTTTTTCATTTGAAAACGAACCAACTCTCCAGTTAAAGTAACCTGACCAATGTCATGACCACTTTGTGCCTCTGTAGCAACTAAGTCCCCAATACTTAAACTCAGATCTGCTCCTTTTCTATAAAAAGCCTTTCGGCTGTTTTTAAAACGAACCTCAACAATGTTACAAGCTTCTTGCCCGTTTGGCAATTGCATGTTAGAAAGCCAATCAAAAACAGTTAGTTTATTACAACTGTCCGTTCCACAAGTACCGTTACTTTTACAGCCCCTAGGGGAACCGTCTGATGTAGAACATGAAGCGCAACTCATATGTAAAAATTTGTTAAAGCGTTAAAGGTAAAGATACAGTTATTTAATAAAAATAAAACACTTCCTTTTTATTATTGGTTTTTAAATTTCAAAACCTCTGAGCGTCCTTTTTTAAATATTTTATTGCTGTTATGCGCTCCTTTTCTTAAGACTTTTTGGTCCTCCAAAGGCAGCTGAATTATCTCGTTACATGCATCCGAACAACAGGTTTGCATTTTTCCCTGACACGATTCGCATTGTATAAACAACAAATGACAAGCTTCGTTTGCGCAATTTACATGAGTGTCACATAAAGCGCCACATTGATGGCAATGGGCAACAACATCATCCGTAATTCGCTCGCCCCGTCGTTCATCGAACACGAAATTTTTGCCAACAAATTTATTTTCCAAATCGTTGTCTTTTACTTGTCTGGTGTATTCTATTATACCGCCTTCTAGTTGGTAAACATTCTTAAATCCTTTGTGCTTAAAATAGGCACTCGCCTTTTCGCAACGAATTCCGCCAGTACAATACATTAATAGATTTTTTTCTTCTTTAAGGTCTTCGAGGTCTTTCTCAATAATGGGTAATGAATCTCTAAACGTGTCCACATCTGGAGTAACTGCGCCTTTAAAGTGGCCTATTTCGCTTTCATAATGATTTCGCATGTCCACACAAATAGTATTTGGATCGGAGAGCATGTCGTTGAAACCTTCTGCATTAAGATGTTGTCCTTTTAGAGTTACATCAAACGTTGAATCGTTGAGCCCGTCTGCAACAATCTTATCGCGCACTTTAACCTTTAATTTTAAAAACGATTTTAGATCTTGCTCAACAGCAATATTCAGTCGGATGTCTTTTAAAAAATGAACTTGATCCAAATGGGCTTTGAACTCCTCAAACCGAGGAGCGGGAACCGACAACTGAGCATTAATTCCTTCATAGGCAACATAAATTCGTCCCAAGACTTCCATGGGGTTCCATGTCAAGAACAGTTGGTCTCTAAAAAGTTGTGGATTGCCAATTTGGGCATATTGATAAAAGGATAACGTGAGCCGTTCTGTTCCGGCTTCTTCGAGCATTACCGCCCGTTCCTTCGCGCTTAATTTATTGTACAGTTGCATGCTATACTTTTTTAAGGTGAATGATGATGCAAAGATATAAAAACTTCATTCACTTTACTAAGTCAAACACCAAAAGACCATTCGAGGTGTAACCATAAAAAAAAGGAGTCAATATAAAATATTGTTAATAAACCCTTAGGTGTTTGAGGTAAATCAAAATAAAGAAAATAGTACATTAGCAGTAAAGAATAAAACTATGGCAGACGACAAATCAGCGAAGCTAAAAGCGCTTCAGCTTACCTTAGACAAACTAGATAAAACATACGGAAAGGGCTCTGTAATGAGGCTTGGAGATTCGGCAATTGAAGAAGTAGAAGCCATTTCTTCTGGGTCATTAGGTCTGGATATTGCATTGGGTGTGGGGGGATATCCTAAAGGTAGGGTCATTGAAATCTACGGTCCAGAATCTTCCGGTAAAACAACCTTGACGCTCCATGCAATTGCAGAATGTCAAAAAGCAGGTGGTATTGCTGCCTTTATAGATGCAGAACATGCTTTTGACCGTTTTTATGCCGAAAATTTAGGCGTAGACGTTCAAGAACTTATTATTTCTCAACCTGATAACGGAGAGCAAGCGTTAGAAATTGCTGATAACTTAATACGATCGGGTGCGGTTGACATTGTAGTAATTGACTCTGTAGCAGCATTGACTCCAAAAAGTGAAATCGAAGGGGAAATGGGAGATTCCAAAATGGGACTTCATGCGCGTTTAATGTCCCAGGCTCTTAGAAAACTTACGGGTTCAATTAGTAGAACTAACTGTACGGTGTTTTTTATAAATCAATTGCGTGAAAAAATCGGAGTGATGTTCGGAAATCCCGAAACTACGACGGGAGGAAACGCATTAAAATTTTATGCCTCTGTACGTTTGGACATTCGAAGATCTACTCAAATTAAAGATGCTGACGCCAAAGTACTAGGAAATAAAACACGAGTAAAAGTGGTGAAAAATAAAGTTGCTCCACCTTTTAGAACTACAGAATTTGACATCATGTATGGAGAGGGTATTTCTAAAATTGGAGAAATTATTGATCTAGGTGTTAACTACGAAATAATTAAAAAGTCCGGTTCTTGGTTTAGTTACGGAGACACAAAAATAGGGCAAGGGCGTGAATCTGTTAAAACCCTTTTACAAGACAATCCCGACTTGATGGATGAGTTAGAACAAAAAATACTAGAATTGCTAAAAGCTGTTGAATAAGCTTTTTATTGTCAAAACTTATCAAAACCCGCTTCTTGCGGGTTTTATTTTTTAGCGTTTTTAATCCCTGCTAAAACCGGGAGTATTGCCATTATATACATTATTGGGCCGTAAATGGCAGCAACTATTGCTAAATCTGAATTAGCTATGGTAATTACGGCTAAGCTTATTGTTAAAGTCCCGTTTTGAATTCCGGATTCTATTGCTATTGTAAGGGCTTGTTTAGCGGTTAGATTAAGCCATTTTGAAGTTAAAAAACCAAGAGCCATGGTAATTGTACTCAAAGAAACAAGTATGCCTAGTGTGGCACCTATGTTGGCGATAAATAAATCAAATTCGTTTACTAAGATAACAACAATCACTATTGCCAACAATATCGCTGATGCATTTCGCACAGGTGCTTCCATTTTATCTGCAAAGCCGGGAGCTTTCTTTTTTATTAACATCCCAATAGTTAATGGAACGGCAATAACTGCGATTAAAGATTTAAAAACATCTAACGCAGGAGGTTCAACACTACCTATTTCATTTCCAAAATATCCAAATGAAAAGTTAATGATTAAGGGGATTGTAAAAATAGTAATTAAACTGTTTATTGCTGTTAAAGAAATAGAAAGCGGCAAATCTCCTTTGGCTAAAAGAGCAATTATATTGGAACTGGTTCCGCCAGGACAGGCAACTAACATCATTAATCCAATGGCGATAAAAGGCTCTGGTTTGAATAAAACACACAATCCAAATCCTACAAGAGGAAGTAAAATGATTTGATTGAAAAGACCTATGAGTACTGGTTTTGGGTTTTCTGCAACTCGTTTAAAGTCTTGAAGCGTAAGTCCAAGACCCATTCCGGCCATAATAATCATGATTGATATTGCCAAAAATAGTGTTGAAGCTTGATCCATGAGTTATTATTTCTTTTTCTTTTGAGCGATTATTATCTCCAAATCAACTGCTTTTTGCCCCCTATTTTTAGGATCTGATTTTAATCCCTTGAGAATTACATCTCGAGTTTCTTCTTGCAGTTTTTCTATGTCGCCCATAGTTTTTACAGGTTGGATTTCAGGAAAAGTTTCGACGCGTAATACTCCTGGGAAACCAAAATTAGGCCTCCAGGGAAATTTTCGCTTACAATCCAAAAACGTCATAGGAACTATTGGAATTTGGTGCTCTATGGCAAGTTTAAAAGCGCCTCTTTTAAAAGAGTTTAATAAAATCGTATCGTCAATATAATTTACCTCTGGAAATATACAAACACTTCTACCTTTTTCGATTATCTTATTGGCGCGACCATACACACCCCAGCGACTCTTAGAGCTGCTTCGATCTACTAAAATCGCAGCTCTTTTATATATACTTCCAAAAAGAGGAACTTTTATATATTCTTTTTTCCCAACAAATACAAAAGGGTTTTTGGATACGCGAAACATAACAAAAGGGTCTAAATAGCTAGAATGATTTGCAACCAAAAGATAAGATTTACCCTCTGGGAGAGGTTTGACAAATTTTGTTTTGACGTAAAAACCCATCCCAAATAAAATAAAAGGGCTCCATATGTTTCGTGCAATCCAATAAAGAGTCGGATATCCATTTTTATGACTAGCAACAAGAAATAAAATTGGAAAAAGCGTTATAATCGGAATTGCTGCGAGAGTGTAAAACCATCCCCTCCAAAGCAACAATGCCGTTTTTTGAACTATTTGTAGCATCAATCAAAAATAGGCTTTTAGATACTCCTATAAAATTTTAAAAGCAAAAATGCTTTAAGGGGATGACCAATAACTCTAATGTTCTTTACTAAAATTCAATAATTTCTTAGGCAGTCCAAGACAATTTTTGAGGTGAAAAAAGTACCTTTACTAAAATTATTATTGGTATGGCTAGAATTCTTACAGGTGTACAAAGCACAGGAACCCCCCATTTAGGAAACCTTTTAGGAGCTGTTCTACCTGCAATTGCAATGGCAGATCAACCAGAAAACGAGTCCTTCCTTTTTATAGCTGACCTGCATTCTTTAACTCAAATTAAAGATGGTGCTGTTCTAAGAGAACACACCTTCAATACAGCTGCTGCTTGGTTGGCTTGTGGACTAGACACTGATAAAACCGTATTCTATAAACAAAGTGATGTAAGTCAAGTAACCGAGTTGAATTGGTATCTCAGTTGTTTTTTTCCATACCAGCGACTCACTTTAGCCCACTCTTTTAAGGATAAAGCGGATCATTTAGCAGATGTAAATGCTGGGCTATTTAGTTATCCAATGTTAATGGCTGCGGATATTTTACTCTATGACGCAGAAATTGTTCCTGTCGGAAAAGATCAGTTACAACACCTCGAAATTACTCGATACGTCGCAGCTCGATTCAATAATCAACAAGGAGAAACCTTTGTTTTACCTAAAGCACAAATTCAAGAAGACACTCAGACAATTCCGGGTACAGACGGACAAAAAATGAGTAAATCTAAAAACAATACAATCAATGTTTTTTTGCCAGAAAAAAAACTGCGCAAACAGATTATGGGAATTCAAACGGATTCAACTCCTGTGGAAGATTCCAAAGACCCTGATAATTGTAATGTGTTCGCTCTCTATTCATTGCTCGCAACTGAAGCTCAGATTTTGAACTTACGAGAACAATATCTTGCAGGCGGAATGGGGTATGGCCTTGCAAAACAACTGTTATTTGAACTCATATTAGACACCTTTGATGAAGCTAGAACTAAATTCGAATACTACCAAAAAAATCCTGCTGAGGTTTCTATTGCACTAGCCAAGGGAGCTCAAAAAGCACAAAAAATTGCTACTGAAGTTCTGATGCGCGTTCGAACTAAAATAGGGTATTAAATTCGTTCAAACTGTTTCCCCGCCAAAGGGCTTACACATCCTTTCATCTCTAATTGAAACAACTTTACTGATTGGAAATTTAGATTTAAAAGCAATTTCATCTTAGCTCATTTTAACATCAAGCGCCTTAAAAGCGCCTCTTCATCTTCTGTTAAAGAAATAAAAAGTTCTTTTTGAATTACTTTAGGCTTAGAGGTCAATTCCCAACCCCTCCAATAAGCAAGATCAGCTGCAGAGGTAATCATTCGTGCTTTGTCTGTTCGAACTAAATTTAAACAGCCAAGTCTTTGAGCATGTCTTACTCTTCCCGGAACAGCAAAAACATCCCTCCCATAATGGTGAGCATGTTATGAAGTTACTAAGCTTCCCCCTTTTACTCCGGACTCAATAACAACTTTAGCATGAGCGATTCCTTCAATGATTCTATTTTGTTTTTGAAAATTTGATTTTTCAAATGAAGCGTTGCTCCAAAATTCTGAAAGCAATCCACCTTGTTTGCATACAGCTGATTCAAAACTTTTGTGCTCCTTAGGGTAGGTTTGATTTAAACCATTTCCTAGGCAAGCGATAGCGTCTAGGTCATTTTCTAACCCTACTTTGTGGGCTGTGATGTCGATACCTTTGCCAAGCCCGAAACAATAATTGGTTGATAGGCCGAAAGATCCTCAACGAATTGCTTAAAAAAATCTATGCCTATTCAAGTTGGGTTGCGCGTGTCTACGATGCTTATTATACGCTCTTTTTTCCATGATATATTCCCCTTTTTAAATAAAACTAAAGGTGCGTTTGAACAAAAACCTAAAGTTGTAGGATAGTCCGCTTATGGGTAAATAAGTGGCGTAATGCCTTCTTTTTTTATAAATATTTCTTCCTGATTTACGGCAGGAAAATAGGACTCATGTCTATCAATCCCTTTGAGGTGAAAAGTTCCTATGCCTTTAATTTCAAGCAGGTTACTTTTTTTTCTTTAAGAACTGCTTGGGTGCTTCCGCAGTTTTCAACAAGTTTTTTTGCGGCGATGTCATCAATTCCAGGTAAAAGCTGCAACAATAAAGCCGCTTGAATAGACGTTAAGTTCATAGGTATAGGATGATTTAGGGTTTCTGACTACAAAATAAAAAAATTGTCGAAAGGGTTTTTAAATTTATTACATTTGAATATGAATTTGGTACAATACACAAAAGAACTTCTTTATCAATACGAATGTGTCATCATTCCTGGGCTGGGTGCTTTTTTGACTCAACCGGTTACAGTTCGAATTGACAGAGAAAAAGGGATATTTTTCCCTCCTGGTAAAGTGCTGTCTTTTAATGGATTACTGACTCATAACGATGGGTTACTCGCAAATTATATTGCGATGAGAAAATCGATTTCCTACGAAAGCGCCCTTCAAGAAATAAATGAAGAGATTGTAAAATGGAGAGCAAATTTAGATTTTCAATACCCAGTAATTCTTAGCGGAATAGGAGAATTAATCTTAAATTCAGAAAAAAAAATAGGCTTTACACCTTTTGATCAAATTAATTTTGATAAAAACTCGATAGGTTTAAACTCTTTTTCGAAAAAACCCCTTTCAGAAAAATCAACAACAACAACAAAATCTATTACTAAAAAAACAATTGTTATGGAAGATACAAATAATGAAGATTTAGCTTTTACTCCTGAAACTAAAAAACAGAAACCTGCTTACTTAAAATACGCTGCAGTTGGTGTTTTGGCAATTGGCTTGGTTGCAGCTTCTTACTTCCTTGGTAATCAGTACTTGACTGACGAACGCTTGAAGTCTACCGAACTTGCTCAAGAAAAAATTAAAACCAAAGTACAAGAAGCTTCTTTTGATCTTGGTGAAATCGCTGCTTTAGAACTTAATGTTATTGCTAAAGATGTAGAGGATGAAAGTGTTTCTGAAATTGTTGCTGGAGATTTCTTTAGTGTAATTGCGGGAAGTTTTCGAGAAGAATCAAATGCTTTAAAAATGCTTGATAAGCTTAAGGAAGAGGGGTTTGATGAGGCGACATTAGCAAAACAAAGTCCTGATGGCTTGTACAGAGTTGCTTACGGAAGGTTTGAAACTAAACGGAAAGCAATGCAATTGTATTATTTTTTAACGCAGACCTTAGAAGAAGAAGCTTGGTATTTAGCTGAGTAAAACTTTTTTACATTCTGAAGATCCAGCTTTTTGGATTTGTTGGGCTGCTGTTTTTAAAAACACTAAATTTTAATTCCGTTTTTCCAGTTTCTGGATTGGTAAATACTTTGCCTATCTTTTCTTTGGCTTTTACTTTTTGTCCCTTAATAACATAGACTTCACTTAGATTTGAATAGGTTGTAATGTAATTTCCATGTTGTATTAATACAGTTGGATTACTCCCCTTAAACCCAATAATAGACATCACTTTCCCTTCAAATACTGCACGTGCCTCTGAACCTTGAGGAGTTGCAATCGTTACGCCATTACTTTGAATCATAGTAGTTTTGACAACGGGATGGGGTTGCCTTCCGAACTTTTGAACCACAACGCCTTGTTCTGCTGGCCATGGAAGTTTTCCTTTGTTTGCAATTATATTGTCTGAGATTAATTGGTCTTCGGGAGTAAGGGTAAATACCTTTGCATTCAAATTCTTTCCAGCAGCTTTGTTCGAAGCCGCAATAGCTTCTCTAATTAAGCGCTGAATTTCTTTATTAATAGCCGCTGCCTTTTTTTGTTTCTTTTTGATTTGAGAAACAAAACTTTTTTCTTTCTTTTTTAAAGCTTTAATCAATTGTTGTTGACTAGATTGCTCGTTCTTATATTGTTGTTGCGCCGTTTTATTTTCTTTTACTAGTTCTTCTTTTTTAAGCTTTTGTGCCACTAAATCTGTGTTTAGCTGTTGTAATGTTTTTGTTTTCTCGACAATCAGTTCTCCCTGTTTTTTTCTAAAACTGGTATACTGATTTAAGTACTGAGAACGTTTATAGGCCTGTAAAAAGCTCTCTGAAGAGAACAAAAACATCATACGGCTCTGACCAGAGCCACTCTGATAAGACTTTCTGATCATTTCAGAATAATCCTTTTTTAAATTCTCTAGATCTTTTCGCTGTTGTCCAATTATTCTTTGGTTTACGCTAATCTTTTGGGTAAGACGATTGGCTTGTTCGTTGGTAACTCGAATAAGTCTACCTCGAACATCTATTTTTAGACTGAGGTCTTCGAATTCTGTAAGTACTGATTTTTTTTGCTTCTCATTTGAAAACAAAAGCTTATTAATCTGTTTAATTTCTTCTTGTAATAGCTTTCTTTGGTTTTCAAGATTTTTTTGTCTTTGATCCTGCGCATTTGCGGTTTGAACAAGAATAGTTAGTCCAAATAGAACGAATAAAACTTGACGCGAAAAACCAGTTACCAATCTCATTATAGGCTTATTTTTTTATACCCCTTTGGAATCATAAAAGGTGTGGAAAGGTTTTTTGGAAAATCTGTTCTTATAAAATCCAATTTTATTTGAATTAAGTTGGAACCATCGAAGAACGATATTTCAATTTCTTTAGGAAGTGTTTTGCCTTCCGTTTTTTGATACTTAGGGTATTTGATACTCAGAGATTGAGCTGAGCCGGGTATTATAAACCGTTGCTCTTTTAAGCGAAAAGTATTAGGGTCAAAAAAATAGGTTGGTCTAAATTGATCTCCCTTAGTTTTAGGAACTAAAACATAAAATTGAGGGTGTTCTATGCGTTCAAAATTACTTGTTCTCATTTCAGAAATGGGGTTTCCTAGAAGAACATTTTCCAAATCCTTAAAACTAAAACTTGTTCCTAATTGGTCGTTTATAAAGCTTAAATCGCCGTCGTAATAGGTTTTTTGAAATTTTTCATAAAATCCAACTCGGGTTGGGGTGATTAAAACTTTTGCAATTGGAACCAACATAGAAGCACTCGCCCAAAGCGCCTTGTTAGATTCCATTCTGAGGTTTAGACTAACTTGCTGCTTCTGCTTTCCGTCTGTATATTCAACTTTTATTCGGGCTCTAAATGTTTTTATTTTTGTTGATGCTTTGTCAATTTCTTTGGCTAGAATTTTGATTTCTGCATTTTTGACAGGCTCCTTTGTTGGTAAAACTGCTACAGATTTACAGCTAAAAACAAGCATACTTGTAATCAGAATAAGTATCGTAGTGCGACAATTTAAAGTATTTTTCATTTGATTTCGGTATAATCGCCTATGCTTATTTGTGTAAATTTTCCGTCAAAAGTGACGTGATTCCCAATCATTGCTTGGTCGAGAATTGCGTTTGAAATATTACTATTGTTTTGGATTAAACTATGCCTTATGGTTGTATTTTCAATAATTGTACCAGAACCAACAGAAACTCCAGGTCCAATAGTAACGTTTTTGAGATGTGCCTTGGGGCCAATATAACATGGAGGTATTACCGTCGTGTTTTCTATAACTGCTGTGGGGTGAATTAGTTCTTTCCCTTCTGCTTCCATAAAGCCCAACATCTTGGTGTTCGTTTCAAGGGTTATTTGCTTGTTCCCACAATCCATCCATGCTTCAACTTCTCCTGGTAAAAATAAATCCCCAGCCGCCATCAGCCTTTTAATTCCGTCGTTAATTTGATACTCCCCGCCGTGAGTTAGTTTTTCATCTAAAACGGATTGCAAGGCTGCTTTTAATTTTCCTATTTCTTTAAAATAATAGATTCCAATTACCGCTAAGTTAGAAACAAACTCTTTTGGTTTTTCTACCAATTGGGTAATAGCGCCCTGATCGTTCAATTGAACTACCCCGTATGCTTCGGGTTGCTTGACTTTTTTTACCCAAATAATACTGTCTGCTTTGGGGTCTAAACTAAATTGGGCTCGGATTAATGTATCGGCATAGGCAACAACAGCAGGTCCAGATAGTGAAGGTTCAGCACACATAATTGCATGACCTGTTCCTTGGGGTTTTAATTGTCTATAAATAGTTCCTTTTGCTCCAATGTCATAAGCAATTTTTAATAATTGTTCAACTATTTCGGCTCCAAAGAAAGCTGGGTCTCCTATAATGAAAGTGACTTCTTCTATGGGTTGGTTTACAACGCCCGCTATGTCGCGAACCAATTGCTCAACAATTGGAACTCCAGCAACTGGAATCAAGGGTTTTGGTATTGTTAAGGTATGTGGTCGAAGGCGAGAGCCTCGGCCAGCCATAGGGACTATAATTTTCATGTTTTTATTCTTTTCCAGTACTCCCAAAACCACCTGCTCCCCGTTCTGTTTCGTCGAGCGAATCTGATGGTTCCCATAAAGCTTGCTCATACTTTGCAATAACAAGTTGGGCAATTCGCTCGCCTGGGTTTACAGTAAATATTTCGTTTGATAAGTTTACCAAAATTACACCAATTTCTCCACGGTAGTCTGCGTCAATTGTTCCCGGAGAATTGAGCACAGTCAGTCCGTGTTTAGCTGCTAAACCACTTCTGGGTCTAACTTGAGCTTCAAAACCTTCGGGCAAGGCTATTTTAAGGCCTGTTCCAACAATTGTTCGCTCCAATGGTCCAAGTGTAACTGGGTTTTCTAGATGAGCTCGTAGATCGGCTCCCGCCGAGTTTACAGTTGCAAAACTAGGAAGATCATAAGGGCTTTTGTTAATAATTGGTACGGTGATCATTTTTCTTTTTTATACCCACTAAAAATACAAAAAAGCTACGCATTAAGTTGAAGTCAATACTAAAGAAAAATTAAACTTGCTCTGGTTTTGAAAAAAGGCATGAAAAAAGCCCCTCAAAAAGGGGCTGATTCAAAATATTACTCTAGAAAACTATGAACTAAGGGCTTCTGCTCCCCCTACTATTTCAAGGATTTCGTTTGTAATTGCAGCTTGACGTGCTTGGTTATAAGACAGTTTTAATTGGTCTCTTAACTCAGTTGCATTGTCTGTTGCTTTATGCATCGCAGTCATTCGCGCTCCATGTTCACTCGCGAAAGAATCGCGTAGCGCTTTGAATAATTGCATTTTTATACTTTTTGGCAATAACTCCTGAACAATATTTTCTTGGGTAGGTTCAAAAATGTAATCTGCTCCCGCAGCATTTTGATCATCCTGTTCAGAAACAATAGGCAACAATGTTTCGGTAGTTACAATTTGGGTAGCGGCGTTTTTGAAGCGGTTATAAACAACTTCAATTTTGTCGTACTTTTTACTTGTAAAATCTGCCATAAACGAGTCTGCTATAGCGCTTGCATTTGAGAACGTTAGCTCGTCAAAAATTTCGTTGTTGTTTGTTTCTATCTCAGAACTCTTTTGTAAAATGTCGTTTCCTTTTTTACCAAGCGTAATAAGACTTACCTTTTTGTTTGCATAAATGGTGCTTATGTTCTTGCTTACTGCCTTAACTACATTTGAATTAAACCCACCACAAAGCCCTCTGTTTGAAGTAATCACAAGGACTAAAACCTTTTGGACAGGGCGCTGTTCTGTATATGGATTCTGCGTATCGCCATCAATTGAGCCACTTAAATTCTGAATCAACTCGGTAAGTTTATCTGAATAAGGGCGCATTGCCGTAATTGCATCTTGAGCTTTTTTAAGCTTCGCTGCCGACACCATTTTCATAGCAGAAGTGATTTGCATGGTCGATGAAACCGATGCAATTCTATTACGTATCTCTTTTAAATTAGCCATACTACTTGATCGTTTATTCGAATTGAGCTGCTACTTCTTTGGCAACACTGTTTAAGGTGTCTAGAACTTCGTCTGTTAGTTTTCCAGCTTTAATCGTGTCTAAAACGCCACGGTGTTTGCTGTTCAATATCTCGATATAGCTTTTTTCAAAAGCTTTTACTTGATTAACGGGAACAGATCGCAACAAGTTTTTTGAACCTGCATAGATAATAGCCGTTTGGTCTTCTACTGTAAAAGGATCATTTTGAGCTTGCTTTAGAATCTCAACATTACGTCTCCCTTTTTCAATGATATTTAAAGTAGCTGCATCTAAGTCAGAACCAAACTTAGCAAATGCTTCTAATTCACGGAATTGAGCTTGATCTAGTTTCAATGTTCCTGAAACCTTTTTCATCGACTTGATTTGAGCTGAACCTCCTACACGAGAAACCGAAATCCCTACGTTAATTGCAGGACGAACTCCAGAGTTAAATAAATCAGATTCTAAGAAAATTTGACCATCTGTAATCGAAATTACGTTGGTTGGAATATATGCAGAAACATCTCCTGCTTGAGTTTCAATAATTGGAAGTGCGGTTAAAGAGCCTCCTCCTTTTACTTTGTCTTTTAAAGAGTCTGGAAGATCGTTCATCCCTTTTGCGATGTCGTCATCGGCAATAACTTTTGCCGCACGTTCAAGTAAACGAGAGTGAAGATAAAATACATCTCCAGGGTAAGCTTCACGTCCTGGTGGGCGACGTAGTAATAAAGAAACCTCACGGTAAGCAACTGCTTGCTTAGATAAATCATCATATATAATTAATGCTGGACGACCTGTGTCTCTAAAATACTCTCCAATAGCTGCTCCTGCGAAAGGTGCATATACTTGCATTGGAGCAGGATCAGATGCGTTAGCCGCTACAATTGTCGTGTAAGCTAAAGCTCCTTTGTCTTCTAACACTTTTGCAATTCCTGCAACTGTCGACGCTTTCTGGCCAATAGCTACATAAATACAATATACAGGCTCACCTGCGTCAAAAAATTCTTTTTGGTTCAAGATGGTATCAATACAAACAGTAGTTTTACCAGTCTGACGGTCACCAATAACCAATTCACGTTGTCCTCTACCAACTGGGATCATCGCGTCAATTGACTTGATTCCAGTTTGCATTGGTTCGTTTACCGGTTGACGATAAATTACCCCTGGAGCTTTACGCTCTAGTGGCATTTCAAATAATTCTCCTTCAAGAGCACCTTTCCCATCAATAGGATTACCAAGTGTATCAACCACACGGCCAACAATACTTTCCCCTACTTTAATCGAAGCGATACGTTCTGTTCGCTTAACGGTGTCCCCTTCAGAAATTTCTTTGGAAGGCCCTAATAGAACCACCCCAACATTATCTTCTTCAAGGTTCAAAACCATTCCTTCTAATCCTGAGTCAAAACGGACTAATTCTCCATATTGAGCATTAGAAAGCCCGTATACACGTGCGATTCCATCTCCTACTTCAAGAACGGTTCCAACTTCATCTAGAGAAGCTGCTGCCTCAAATCCTGCGAGTTGGTTTTTTAAAATTGCTGAAACTTCAGCGGGTTTAATTGCTGCCATAGTATCTATTTAAGCGCTATAATTGGTTTGTGTCAATTCTCTTTTAAGTGTGTCTAATTTCTGAACTACACTTGTGTTATACTGTAAATCTCCAATACGTAAAATAAAACCGCCAATAATGGATGGATCTACTACACTTGTAAGAGTTAATTTAGCCGAAGATAATTCTCTAGCCTTGTTGAGTATCATTTTTTCTAATGCATTTGTTAAAGGGATTGCCGTAGTAACAATCGCTTTTTGCTTACCTTGCTGAACTTGGTATAGTTCAATAAATTGCTCTGCAACTTGATCCAATAAATTGATTCGGTTGTTGGTTGCTAATAAATCTACAAGACGTTTACTCCCTTCAGAAAGGTTAGCAAACACTTTGAAAATAGTTTCTTTTTTTGTTTCAATAGAAAGTACAGGATTATCCAAAAAGACAACCAAGTCTTCGCTTGCATTGCAAACATCAATAACTTCTACCATGTCTTGTTCAAGTGCTGGAGCAGTTCCCTGGTCTAGTGAAATGCTTAGAGCTGCTTTTGCGTAACGTAATGCGGCACGGTTATTTTTCATCTTATTATTTTACTTCGATTTCTTTTACCAACTCTGAAACAAACTTTTCTTGAGCGGCTTGATCTTTCAATTCCGTTTGTAAAACCTTAGCTGCTATATCAACAGAAAGAGAAGCCACTTGAGTTTTCAGTTCGTTAATTGCTGCTTTCTTTTCGTTTTGAATCGTTTCTTGTGCTTGAGCTGTAATTTTATCTGCTTCAGCTTTTGCATCTTCTTTGGCTTGATTTACAATTTTAATGCTCGCTGTTTTTGCTTCAGCCAAAAGAGCGTCACGTTCAGAACGTGCTTCTTTTAAGATACGTTTGTTATCCGCTTGAACCGCTTCCATGTCATCGCGTGCTTTTTCTGCAGCACTCAAAGATTCTTTTATAGAAGTTTCACGTTCGTTAACCGCGTCTAAAATGGGTTTCCAAGCAAATTTTTTGAGTAATAATAAAAGGGCAACAAACAATAGTGTTTGCCAAACAAAAAGCCCCAATGAAAATTCTTCTAATAATTTTTCCATTTTATAAATTTATGGTTTAATCAATACTTTAAAAATAAAGCTGCAACCAACCGTTGCAGCTTTAAAACTGTTTTAGCTTACTGCAAATAGTGCAGCAAAACCAATACCTTCGATCAATGCAGCTGCAATTAGCATCGCTGTTTGAATCTTTCCGTAAGCTTCTGGTTGGCGGGCGATCGCATCCATTGCTGATCCTCCAATTCTACCGATACCCATTCCGACACCGATAACTACCAATCCTGCTCCTACCATTACTGGAATTTCCATAATTGTAAATATTAAATTAAACACTCTCATTAAAGAAACGCTTAATGCGCTTCAATTTCGTCGTGATGCTCATGCTCTTCTGAGGCAAAGCCAAAGTAAAGTGCTGATAACATCGTAAATATATAGGCTTGTAGCAAAGCTACTAAAACTTCAATCAAAGAAATTGCGAAGGCTAACCCAAACGATAAAGGGCTACCCAGCCAACTTTTAAATATAAACATCAATCCTATTAAACTCATCAATACAATATGACCGGCTTGCATGTTTGCATAAAGACGAATCAATAATGAAAAGGGTTTAATAAAGATCCCCAAGACTTCTATTGGGATTAAAATAATGTATAAAGGGATTTTTGCATACCACTTCATTGTTGATCCCAAAGGGTCAAATATATGAAGCCAGTAGTCTTTTGTTCCCGTAAGGTTTGTCAATAAAAACGTAATTAATGCCAAACAAAGAGTAACTGCAATATTTCCAGTTACGTTAATTCCTAATGGCGTTAAACCTAACATGTTTAAAAACCATACGAAGAAAAATACGGTCAGTAAGAAACTCATGTACTTGCGGTGTTTTTTTTCTCCAATGTTTGGAATGGCAATATCATCTCGAATATAAAGCACAATTGGTTCGAAAAAACGACCAACTCCAGAAGCGATTCCTCCGTTCTTAACATAAGAATCTGCAAGGCTTTTGAATAAGAAAAACATCAATAAAAAAGTAAACATAATGCTTACCACACCTTTCGTTATAGAAAAATCTAAAGGAGCTATATTGGTTGCATGACCATCTTCATCGGGGGTAATTGTTCCGGCTGCGTCAGTCTTGTATATTTTGTTGTGACTTATGGCATAATAGTTTCCGTCAACCTCAGCAACTGTGTCTCCGTGGTGGAATTTGGAAGAAGAAAAAACTTTAAGGCCGTTATCCCAAAGAATAATTGGAAGTGGAAACTCAAAATAAACATGTTCTCCAGCGTCGTTAGTATAAGAAAATAAACTGAAATCGTAAGAATCCTGCAAGTGATGCATGATGTATTCTTTAATTTCCTTTTTTTGTGTTTCTTTAGCAGAAAGGTTCTCGGCGTTCTCTTGCTTATCTTTCGCAGACACTACCCCCGTTAGGAGTAATGCTAGTAAAAATAAACTTTTTCTTTTAAGTAAAATCAACATATTAGCTCTGCCCATTGTTTCTCGAAATGCGATGCAAATGTAATGTTTTACATTAAAAAGAAAAACTCTTAACTCTTATATTTTGTTTAATTTTCTAACTAAAATACCTGTTTCTAAAAACAAGCCTGTAAAATAGGGTATGAAGAATGTTATTGATTCAGATTTTTGGATGTTACCATCTGCTTTGTAGGCGGGATAAAAGACAAGAAAAAAAAGCATGAATTTAAGCAGGCTGCTCCCCATAAATAACATCCCCACATGTTCTGTATTTCTCTCAAAAACCTTAAATAGAGTCCATAAAATTAAAGCTGCCAAGCAAAAGTTAGATCCATAGCTAAGAAGTAATTTGTTGTCCCAAAGAGGTGTTTCAAGTACAGATAAAATTCCCAAATGAATTAGAAGAACTACGGCGAATGCGCTAACAAAAAAAAATGCGGTTTTAAATTTCAACTGTCGTTTAGGTTTTTGGATTGTTTTTGAATGAGAACCAAAACCAAAACAACCCCAAAGGCAGAAAGAATTAGTGCCCAAACATTGCTTTGTGTGTCAAAATAAATGTCTAACCAATTACCACTTTTAACAGCTGCATAAACTACTAAGGCGATTTGGATGGCTAGAGAAGAAAATACAAGCCACCGATTAGGCTGTTTTTTCAATGTCTTTGTTTATTGATTTTACATCCGAAGAAGAGCGCATGGAACACGTAGCGTTAAAAATTGCTCCAGCCTCAACAATAAGTTTTCCAATAACAGCTTCCCCTTCAAGTTGACTTGATGACTTTAAAGAAAGGGTTTCTTTAACCTCTAGTTTTCCGTTAAATTTCCCCTCTATATCGGCAAATGTGCAAACAATAATCCCATTAATAATACCGTCTTCTCCAATGACTACTTTTCCTGAAGTCTTGATTGACCCTTCTAAAGTTCCATCAATTCTAAAATCCGCTTCAGAAACAATATCCCCTGTTATTACTGTACTTTTTTCAATTCGATTGGGTTGTCCGTTGAGTTCGTTATTTTTCATATAATGTTTATTTTTGTGCCGCATTCCAGCTTTTAATCAGTTGAATATCTTTATATTGGGAAGACAAAACTACAAATTTATTTGAAATTGCAGCCGAAAGTTCTATTTCTGTTTCTTTAGGAAGATCAAAAATTATGTTTGTCTCTGCTTTTAATCCATTTATGACTAGAAAAATATAGTCTCTGTTATAGACTTCTAAGGTTATTTTTTTGAACGAAACATTAGCCTTTTCAAGCGATTTTATTGCAGCAGTAGTGAGTGCTGTTAGTTGATCTTTGTTGTCTTTTAGGAGTGGAAAAATTAATTTATAGTCTAAGTAAACCTTTTCAACCAGATTGTCTTGAGCGTTAGCCTCTAAAGTTAATAGTGTTTTGTTGGCTTGAAGCGCAGCTTCAGAATTTGGATAGTCCTTAACCAAGCTGGTTAGTCTTTCTTTCCAAACCTCAATTCCATCGAGACGACCCGTTGCATTTGCCATTAAATGAGCAACTTTTGAAGCCATAGGTGTCCCGCTAAAAACAACTAAGAGGCTGTCTCCTTGGGTCAAGACCTCTTCGTATTTCTGTTCAGCAAAGAGCGCGTATAATGTCTCATAACGCATTGATGGAGTTTCGTTTGGTCTAAGTTTAAAGTTTTCCGGGTCTCTTATAATTCTAGCAAACCGAGAATCAGGATATTTCCGCAAAATTTTTTCTTTATAAACTTTTGCTCGATTAGACTTGTCGGCTTCATCCATTTTATATAAATGATACCATGCACTCAATTCATCTGTTTCTAGAGGTTTGTTAACGAGTAATTTTTTTAAGCGGTCGGAAGCTAATGCGTTGTTTTTAAATTTTTCCTTATACAATACTCCTACTTCTAGATAAGCTTGATTTCTTTCGGCATGTAAGCTGTCTATATAAATTGGATCTTTGGGCAGCAAGTTTATATATGCCTGGGCATCATCTTTGACAATAACAACTTGGTCTATTGTGTTTTGAGATTCGATTTGGTCTAAGGTAAATGCCTGGTTCAAAGATTCAATTCTATTCCAGTTATCCTTATTAGGTCGGTTCCCAAAATTTGAAGCAAATTGTTGCTTTCCTAGTATAACTAGGTTTTGGTTGTAAAAATAAAACTGTCTGCCGTTTGACCTGTTTAGCGCATTAAATAATGGTTTTTTTTTCAATTCTATTTGAGCAAGCTCTTTTGCCCGTTTAGCGTTAATTGCTTTTTTAAAATAAGCCAATTGTTCTTCGGGAATCATTTCTGTAAGGGTTAGAATACTGTCTGTTACCCGTATTATTTTTTCAAAATTAACAACATCTTCAAGGCCTTCTCGTTCTCTTAGAACAATTGTTTTCTGTCTTGTTTCTATTGGATATTGACCCAACAAGCTGTCTAAGTAGGCGCCAGTTTCAACATATTGTCCTCGAAAAAAAGCGTCGTCTGCTAAGTCACGATAATTCTGTCGCAAGGTAGACTGATCAATGCTTGAGGCTTTTATGGATTTATTATAAAACACTTTGGCTAAACTGTCTCGCCCCTGTGCTAAATTATATTGTGCCTGTTGGCGGTATATTAAATGGTTGAATTGTTGATTTTCAAAAGCATCGCTTAGCTTTTGTAAGGCCTTCTCCGGACTCTCGCTGCTCAGTTCAGCCTTTATCCGAAGTGCATTTAGCTTTGCATGCATCCAATATAAACGAGGTGATTTTCGCTTTAAGTCAACAATTGAATTGAATGCTAATTGAGCTGAATCTTTTTGATTTAATTCTTCAAAAATTTGAGCTTCAATAAACCTATACCGTGTTTGAAGGTTTTTAGTTTTTTCGTAAGACGCTGCTCTTTTTATGAATTTTAAGGCAGAATCTTTAGCTTTAATATTTAAGAAAGCCTGAGCCAAAGTGGCATTAACTTCTGCATAAAGCTTATTTTTTGTGGGAATGTTATTTGCTAAGGGTTTTAGATTGGAAATCGCCAATTCATCATTTCCTAGGCGTAAATTAGTTTTTTCTCGCCACAGTTTTCCTTCATAAAAAACATCTACGTCTGAATACAAGCCTAAGAGAAAATTAAAGGCTTCCAATGCTGGTAAAAACCTTCGGTCATAATATCGTGATTTTCCTAGGAGTAAATAAGCTTTGTCTATTTGACTGTTTTTTTGAACCCCTTTAAAGTTCATGGAGTGTTTCTGAATCGCTTTTACGGCTTTATCTTCGGCTCTAATAAAACTAGGAATTGAAGCAGATACGTTTTCGTCTTCTCCGTCTAAGGTTATCAATTCAACTGGAAGTGTGCTTAAAAAATTATCTTGCGCTTGGCTTTCTAGAATAGCTGTGCCAATGTCTAGGGCTTCTTGGCCGTTAAAAAGCACATTGAATTTAGTGTTTATGCTATGGTACTCTCTATTCAAAAAGCGGTCCTTTTGAGCAGAACAACTTAGAATAGCTGCCAAAATTAAGGCAAGAAATGTATGTTTTAGTGCGTTTTTCAAAAGTAGATTTTATCTATACTAATAACTTACAATCTAAGGTTTTAGTATATCACTAGGCAGAAAAATAGGCTTCTAATTCCTGTAAGGTCTTCGAGGTGGTTTCCTTATCCATAATAACGCTTCCTCTTTCTAACAAAACAATTCGATTACATACGTCTGTGACATGGTTTAAATCGTGACTAGAGATGAGTAGAGTTATTTCTCGGCTCTCTGTTTCTTTTTTTATAAGCTGTTTTAACCTTATTTGGGTTGTTGGATCTAAATTAGCAAAGGGTTCGTCCAAAATAATCACATTAGGACTCCCTAAAAAAGTTGCAATTAGACCTACTTTTTTCTGATTTCCTTTAGAGAAGTCCCTTAAATATTTTTTTTGGTCTAAAATTTCATCGTTAAAAAAGTCTTTGTAGGTTTCTAAAAAAGAATCTACCGCTTCCTTATTTATTCCTCGAAGTTCTCCAACAAAATAAAAATATTCTTCGGGAGTCAGATATCCAATCAAAAAAGAATCGTCTATAAAAGCAGAGGTGAAGCTTTTCCAATCTTCACTTTTGGCAACCTCAATTCCGTTTGAAACTATCTCCCCGGTTGAGGTTTTTATCAAATCTAATAGCAAGCTGAAAAGGGTTGTTTTCCCTGCGCCATTGTTCCCTACCAAGCCAAAGCATTGTCCTTTAGGGATTTCCAGTTGGTCTATTGATAGAACTATTGTCTCTTCGTAAGATTTTGTGAGATTTTGTAATGTAATCATTGTTTTATTTTTGGGTAAAAGCTTTCAGCATTTCATGTTTATCTTTTGCAAATAATTTAACCATCAGGTTGAGGATTTGATTCTTGAAAATTAAGCCAAGAATTCCGCTCCCTCCAAGTCCAATTAAACCAGCGGTGGCATTTAGTTCCTCTTCTGAACCTAGAAGTGTAGCGGGTATAATGAAAAACAAAACGGGGAGTACCATTTTTGGAAGGATCAATAAAAATTGTTTGCCGGAAAATGCTTGGGTGTTTTCAAATGCTTTAGCTTTTACATTAAGTTGAAGCGGTTGCTTATTTAGCATTCCTCCGTAGAGGGTTATCCAGGTTCCTAGTCCTACATTAAAAAATGCGCCTGCAAGAATCATCAAATAGACATCCAGCCCAAAATATAAATAGGGTAAAGACAATACGGTAGAAGTTATAACAGCAAAAGCCATCAAGCGGAACTTGGAGTCTAAATATTTTTTGTATGAAATGTTTTGGCACATCAAAAAGGAGTAGTATTCACTATCCCAGGCTGGTACATAGTTGCCGTAGGTTAATAAGAATCCTCCAGAAATAAATATAGAGGCGAAAACTAACCAGAATTGAGGCTGAGGGGTTGTATAAAATATTAACCCATAGAACAAAAACAAAAAGGACATTAGAACTATATTTCTTGGTCTAACATTTCGAAGAATTAGGCGTAAGTCGTTTTTTAAAAAAAGGGCATTCGATCCAAAAACATCCAAGAAGTCGTAACGACCTGCTCTTGCAATTTCTTTTTTTGATCCAAGTGCTCCTTCAAGGTTTAGGTTGTTTTTTAGAAATCTAAACGTAATAAAATAAAATAAAACCAAAGTAGAAAGAGGGACAACTACCCAAAGAGGTTGAGTCAATACAGCATCAAAAAAACGCCCGGCAGCTCGAAGAAGTTCTGTATCAAAATAGCGTTCGCAGGCGTATAATAAGACAACTATTACCACAAAGCCTACCAAAGCTTTGTTGTTCTTGTTTGCTAAAAATGAAATGTAATTTAGACACAAAGAAAAAGCCGTAACCGAAACCCACCAAACTATAGCCTGATCTAGAGGATAGTCATCCAAATACATACTTATGCTAATGGGAAGATAAAATAAAATGGGTAGTGCGTTATAAATGGAAATCAAAGAGCGAAGCAATACATTCTTGATGATTCGCTTTTTAGGAATTGTTAGTAGAAGAAAGGATTTGATTTCGGTTACAGGAAGCTGTTGAAAAAAATACCGGATAATTATTTCGAAAATAAAAATCGGCACCAAAAAACTATTGATTACAGAAATTGCGTCTTTATCTAGAGCTGTTTCACTAATTGCTGGGTAAATTACAATTCCTCCTAATACGATTGCACTTCCAAAATAAAGCACCACAAGGGCCATTATGATTTTGATTGCCAGCTTGGCTTCCAATTGAGGAGCGCGCATAAATTTTTTACGGCTAAGTTTAAATAGCGATGTAGACATTAACTAGGTGCTTTTAATTTATTTGTCTTGTAAAGATAAATAATGTTACAAATTGAGCAGGAGTTGTTGATGTTTTTTATTTTTGTAAAAAAAACAATGGCATATCATAAACTCAAAATCAACAGTATTAAGTCACTTACCTCTGAAGCATCTGCAATCGGTTTTGAAGTACCTTCTTCTATAAAAGATCTTTTTGAATATAATTCAGGACAATACATCAACCTAAAAGCAACAATCAAAGGGGGGGAGGTTCGCAGGTCTTATTCTTTGTGTTCAGCACCTAATGATGGCATCTTAGAGGTTGGGATTAAACGAATCAAGGGTGGTCTGTTTTCAACTTACGCAACCCAAGAGCTAAAGGTTGGAGATTTGATTGAAGTTGGGGAGCCAGAGGGTCGTTTTATATATAAAGAAGATGCCAAAAACGTTACTGCATTTGCTGCTGGAAGTGGAATTACTCCTGTTTATTCTATTTTAAAAACTGCTCTTGCTTCTGGAAAGGACACTCATTTTACTTTAGTTTATGGTAATAAATCGCCAGGCGAAACTCTTTTTTATAATGAACTAAAAAAATTAGAAACGGATTTTCCTAGGCAATTAAAAGTCCTTTGGCTTTTTAGTCAATCCAACGAAGAGGGGAGTCGTTTTGGAAGAATCGATTCCAGTATTGTAAAGTATGTACTCAAAAACACCGGTCAGCTTTCAACTGCTTTTTACCTCTGTGGTCCTGAGGCTATGATTTTAGAAGTAAAAGAGACCCTTCTAAATAATTCTATTGAGGAAAATCAAATCAATTTTGAGCTTTTCACAGCTTCAAAAACAACCGATACTGCTGCTGTAGAAACTTCAGAAGACGAGGTTGTTTTAGAAATAATTGCTGACGACGAAACCAATACAATAAAAACAAAAGCAAGCACAACAATATTAGACGCTGCTTTAAATCAAAAAATAGACGTGCCCTACTCTTGTCAAGGAGGCGTATGTTGTAGCTGTATTGCAAAAATAACATCCGGCTCTGCTTCGATGGCAAATAATCAGATTTTAACAGACGAAGAAATCGCCGATGGTTTGGTTCTTACTTGTCAGGCTGTTCCAACCTCAGCAAAAGTAGTTGTAAATTATGACGATGTTTAAAACATTGTTTTAACAAATGTTCCGATAAGTGGTGTAAGTTTCAAAAAGTTTTTGCGCTGCAGAAGTAACGCTCCAGTTGTCTAAAATTGTTTTTCTTACTTTTTCTGGGTCTAAACCTTGAGCTTGCTCAATAACTTTTTTTAGTACCTCTCTTAATGTACTTACTGAGCCTTTGGGGAAAAGAAATCCATTAGTTCCGTGCTCAATTACATCGGAGTGTATTCCAACTTTTTCTGTTGCAATTGTTGTACATCCGCTAGCCATTGCTTCGAGGCAAACCAATGAAAATCCTTCGGTGTAAGAAGCTATAATTACAACGGAGCTTGCTTGGTAATATTCTTCGATTTTGTTGGTCTGTGATATAAAATGAATCTGTTTTTCGACATCAGAGATTGATGCTATTGATTTAATTTCTTCAACGTATGTTGGGCGGTCGATTGTTCCAATAAATTGTATAATCCAGTTTGGGTTTTGACTAAGTATAGGCGCTATTGCTTCCATAACATCCCGTTGGCCCTTAGCTTTTCTAATTCGGCCAACTACACTTATTTTTTTTTGGTT
>Ga0209709_10000540_pt1 | contig 36221 bp, 34 predicted proteins | sample ArcticOcean_MG_C_2_FD_187435 | JGI IMG/M metagenome (GOLD analysis project Ga0209709, IMG submission 187435) | Marine microbial communities from western Arctic Ocean - ArcticOcean_MG_CB4_136 (SPAdes) (version 2) | ecosystem: Environmental > Aquatic > Marine > Oceanic | place: Arctic Ocean... | reverse complement strand
AATCATGAGTTGTGGAGCCAAACCGGTCTTTGCAGATATTGATGAAAAAACATACAACCTTTGCCCACAAGCTGTTGAAAAAGCCATCACTGAGAAGACTGTAGCCATTCTTCCCGTTCACCTCTATGGACTACCAGCCGATATGATTGCATTGAGAAAAGTGGCTGATGAGCATGATCTCTATCTGATTGGAGATGCTGCACAAGCCCACGGTTCTGCTATCGGTCATCAAAAAGTTGGTTCACTGGCTGATATTGAATGTTTCTCATTTTACCCAACTAAGAATATGACAACTGGCGAGGGAGGTATGGTCACTACAAATGATGAGAAGTTATACCATATGCTTGATAGTATTCGTAATCATGGAAGACCAGATAGCACTCTGGGCCAATATGAGCATATTCGCTTTGGCCTAAATCTTCGAATGACTGATATTGGTTCAGCAATAGGTCGTGTTCAACTTCAAAAGTTACCTCAGTTCAATCAAAAAAGAGAACGGAATGCAAAGATGTTTTTGAATGGCTTAAAAGATGTTGATTGTATTCTACTTCCATCGTACCCAGAAGCCTTCCATCATGTATGGCATCAATTTACAATTCGTTCCTCAAACCGAGAATCGTTATCTGAATATTTGAAATCTCAGGGTATTGAAACTCGTACTTATTACCCTCGTCTGGTTCAAGATTACCCTCACCTTGAGGAAAGTCGATCATCTTGCCCTGTAGCCGAAAAAGTAGTTTCCGAAGTTATTTCACTACCCGTACACCCTGGGCTTAGTTTGAAAGATGTTGAACATATTATTTCATCGGTTAAAGAATGGTCAGGAAAATAATGAATTGAAATAATGGCATGGAGATATAAGAATGTCAAAAGCAGATGAGATATTACATTCTTCGGATAAAGATAGTTTAGTCTTTTCAGTAGAACAAGTTCAATATCTTCGTGAGGAATTCGAAAGGCAACGTAGGTGGGTAAACTTACTTTCCACAAGGGAGCGTGAGGTTTTAGAAGAGTTAGACCGAACACGAAACTCTTTCAGTTATAAAATTGGAAGACTACTGACATGGTTTCCTCGTGTCTTTGCCAAAAAGATGCGCCCAGTTAAAACTACTAAGATCGGCAATTTTATTGAAGAAGAAGATGAAGACAAAGAATTAGACTTATTTCCTTCTTCTTTGATTATTTCACCGGGTTTGCTTCCTACAAATAGTAAAATGAGAAAGGCAGATAAACTGGTAGAAGAATTACTTATTGCCATTAGAAGGGGCAATTTAAGTGTAGATGCAGCGAGAGATTTAGTTCTCGAAGGTTCTTTTTCTATGGATCGTAAAGAGTTATTCAAAGCCTCAGAAAAGATAATGCAACATCTAGTTAAATCGAATGAATATCAACCTAGCATCAAAAACATATATGTTGGTATATTGAGAGCTCTAGTCATCAGAGAGAACCCTTCAGTTATAAATTTTGGAGAGAAGTATTATTCCGAAATCAATGACTCAAGGGCAACTCGCACCTTAGTTCAAATTCATGGGAAAGCAGGTAATTTTGTAAGACCAATTGAATTATTAAGGGAAATGCCTCGTTCTGCATGGAAGTTGGAACAATTAAACAGGTTTGGTAAGGCAGCTAGTATCTTTACCAAAGGAATGAACATTAAATTACCTAAATCTAATCCAATTCAACCCTTGCCAGGAGTAGTTTTGTATCATGCAAGCCAAAGTTTACCACATACAAGTTCAGGTTATGCAATCAGAACACATGGCTTAGTATCTACCTTGATTACTAAAGGAATCGATGTTAAGGTGGCGCTAAGATATGGTTACCCACATGATAGAACCGATTTCAAAGGAGACGAAATAAATAACTCTGAAACAATAGATAATGTGAATTATAGATTCGATATTAATCACAAATCAAATAACTCCTTATTAAATTATCAAGCAGTGTATAATTTCAGTGAAATTGAATCTTACCAAAATCAAGCGATATCTTCTATCATGAAACATGCGCAGGAGGTTCGCCCAGAAATAATCCATTCAGCTTCAAATTTTGTTGTCGGTATGGCTGGCGCAAAAGCAGCAAAACTACTTGGAATCCCATCCATCTATGAAATTAGGGGGTTTTGGCACTTCACACAAGCTACAAAAAGAGAAGGCTATGAAGGTTCAGATCATTTTAATTTGACTGAAAGATTAGAGATTCAAACTGCTAAAGAATCTGACTATGTATTTACTATTACACAGGCATTAAAAGATATATTAATTGAAAATGGTGTCAACGAAAATAAGATATCAGTTCTTCCCAATGCAGTTGATCCAACTAAATTTAATATGGATGATAAAGATCAAGACTTAGAGAGGAAGTTAGACTTTGAAAATAAAATCGTAATTGGCTATATTGGCTCATTTGTTAATTATGAAGGATTAGACTTACTTCTCGAAGCCTGTTCTATACTTTACAAAAAAATTGGTGATAACTTTAGATTACTGCTAGTTGGTGACGGACCTATGATGGCTAATTTGAGAAAGATGGCAAAATTTCTCCAAATTGAAGAATTAATCACTTTCACTGGAAGAGTACCCTATGACCAAGTTAAACAGTATTATTCTTTAATTGATATAGCGCCTTTACCCAGAAAAGGTTTTCGAGTTTGTGAACTAGTTAGTCCACTAAAACCATTTGAAGCCATGGGATCGGGGAAAGTAGTAATCACTTCCAATGTCAAAGCACTTTCAGAGATAATTCAAGATGGTAAAACAGGTTTAATTTTTGAAAAAGATAATTCAGCAGATTTAGCCGAAAAATTAGAATTGGTTATTATGGATGAAGTATTGCGAAAATCATTAGGGGAAAATGCCTGTAAATGGGTTGTAGAAAACCACTCATGGGATATAATCTCTCAAAGAGTCCTCGATGTATACAAAACACTTAGGAGAAATAAAAATGATTAGACCTATAATTCTAGTAGTCGGGGCTCGCCCAAACTTTATGAAAATCGCTCCATTATATGCGGAACTTAATCGTAGAGGAGTTACACAAATGTTAATGCACACAGGTCAGCATTATGATGATAATATGTCTAAGGTTTTCTTCGACGACTTGGGAATGCCAAAACCTGACATTTATCTAGGAATTGGTAGCGGTAGTCACGCAGAGCAAACCGGTAGAGTAATGATGGAGTTTGAAAAAATATGTATTGAAAATAATCCAAGCATGGTCGTTGTCGTTGGTGATGTGAATTCAACAGTTGCTTGTTCTATTGTATGTGCTAAGTTGATTATTCCTTGCGCTCACGTTGAAGCAGGATTACGGTCTTTTGATCGAGAAATGCCTGAAGAAATAAACCGCATTTTGACAGATTCAGTTGCTAATTTACTTTTGACACCTTCGCCTGATGGCGATGAAAACCTTCGGGCTGAAGGAGTTTCTGAGGAGAGAATAGTTAGAGTTGGAAATATCATGATTGATAGTTTATTTACAAATATTGAAAGAGCGAAGCAGAGTACATTAGTTTCTGATCTGAAGTTAGAAAAGAAATATGCGCTTCTTACTCTACATCGTCCTTCAAATGTAGATGTAAAAGATAACTTTTCAAAAATCATCAGTGCTCTAGAGTTTATAGGACAACATATTCAAATTGTATTCCCTATGCACCCTCGAACTCAAAAGAATGCTAATAGATTTTCTTTGTTAAAAAGAATAGAAGCAATACCAAATATAGTTATCATGGGGCCTTTAGGATATTTAGATTTTATTTCCTTAATGTCCTCTTCAACTTTAGCGCTCACTGATTCAGGTGGACTCCAAGAAGAAACAACTGCTCTAGGAATTCCATGTGTAACTTTGAGGGAAAATACTGAACGGCCAATTACTGTCACAGAAGGTACTAATGAAGTCGTAGGATGTGACCCTGAACTAATTAAATCAACAGCGATCAATATTTTGACTACTGGTGGTAAGGTTGGTAGAGTTCCAGATTTGTGGGACGGTAAAACTGCCCATAGAATTGCTGATGTTTTATTGAATTATGTCAGCAAAAATGGTGATTAAATGCGAATAATGCATGTGTTGGCAAATGGGCCTCCAGATGTCAATGGTTATGCGATTAGAACTCAAATGATTCTTGAGCACCAAAATAAGATATTAGATGTAACTGGACTAACATCGCCATGGTATCCCCAAAGAGATTCTATGATAGAGGATTTTGAATTAGAAGGAATTTATTATCACAGGACAATACATCCTCTTCATAATCACGACAGTATGCCTCTAACTCATAAATTAGTTAAATTTCAAAGTAAAAAAGATTTAGCCAATGATAAAATAAAGATCGATTCTAAAGAAATTAACCATCAAAACTCTTTACTTCGATTTTTTGGTAAAGTGCTCCGTGCACCAGGATATTTTACTAGAATCGGCTGGAAAGTAATTGAAGAAAAAATTCTGATAAAATATTTCACCAAGAGAATCATAGAAGTAGCAAAACAAAACAACGTGGAAATCATTCACGCCCATACGCCTTACAGAGTAGGATTACCTGCTCTTAAAGCAGCCAGGAAACTAGGAATCCCTTTTGTCTATGAAATGCGTGGAATGTGGGAAGAAACTGCTGTAGCCAACGGTAGATGGATTAGAAATGGACCGGCATATCGTCGCTTTCAAAGTTATGAAACGAAAGTTTTACGAAAAGCAGATTCTGTTATTTGCATAAGTGAGACTCTCAAGAAAGAAGCCATCGCAAGAGGAGTTTCTGCTGAAAAAATCACAGTAGTTACCAATGCTGTAGAGAAAGGTATGGCTGAAAACAATCCCCAATCTTCTAGTTTAGAGGCAGCAGTTAAATCTTTAAATCGCTCAAAATCTACTAAAGTAATTGGTTATATTGGCTCTTTAAGAGAAATGGAAGGCGTTGACTTAACTGCAAAAGCAGTAGCAATGCTATCTGATAAAGGTCATGATGTTCGATTTTTCGTATTGACAGGGGAAAATGGTCAAAGCGAACTTAGAGCATTGTGTAAGAAACTAGGAATTTTAGATCAATCAACAATAATGGGCCCAGTTCCTCACCAAGAAGTCGGAGTATTCTACGATTTGATCGATATATTTATTGTTAGTCGGCCCGAGACAAGAGTTACAAAGCTAGTAACTCCACTCAAACCATTTGAAGCAATGGCAATGGGTAAAGCGGTAATTGCCTCGAAACTTCCAGCTCTTGAAGAAATAATTCAACATGGAAAAACAGGGCTATTATATTCTCCAAATAATTTTGATTCCCTTGTTGAGACCATCGAAAAATGTATCGAAGATGATGATTTAACCAAATCATTAGGTGATTCAGCGAAACAATGGATAAATCAAAATCGAACATGGGACATAGTTGTTAAGAATTCTTTGATCGCCTATGAAATAGCCAAAGCAGGGAAGTGAACTGATGAAAACAATTCTAGTTACAGGTGGATCTGGCTTTATCGGTTCTAATGTAATTAATCAATTGATGCAGAGATTCAAGATTATCAATTTAGACCTGAGTCCTTCCGATAATAGTGATATTGAACAAATAATTGGCGATATCAGAGACAAAGAATTAGTGAATCAAGCTGTTGAAAAGTGTGATGCCATAATTCACCTAGCCGCTCAAGTTTCCGTACCCTTGTCGATGAAGAATCCACAAGAAACCTTCGAAATAAATGTTCAAGGAACACAGAATATAATTGATGTAGCGCATAAATTTGGTATTAAGAGGCTAATAATGGCTTCGAGTGCAGCAGTCTACGGTGAAGCCTCAGATTTACCATTAAAGGAACAATCTGCAGGACAATGTCTCTCGCCTTATGCCCAATCAAAATGGGAGAATGAAACACAGATTCTACAAGCCCGAGAAAATGGCCTTGAAGCAGTTGCATTACGATTTTTCAATGTCTATGGCGTAGGACAAAGCACCAATGGGGCTTATGCAGCAGTAATTCCAAAATTCATTGAAATGATAACAAGCGGAAAAGAGCCAATAATTCATGGCGATGGACTTCAAAGCCGAGACTTTGTCCATGTCCATGATATAGTTAAAGCAATTGAAGCCTTACTAGAATGCGATTGGAGAATTGTACAAACTCATGCCTATAATGTCGCATCCCAATCTCAGACCACTATAATAGGTCTAATCGACTTGATTAACCACTCGATAAGGAAATCAGTCCCAGGTTTCCAAAGGATTAAACCAAATTTCGAACAGTCTAGGTCAGGAGACATAAAGCATTCATTTGCTGACATCTCTAAAATATGCGGCATATTAAATTGGAGCCCTTCAGTGGAATTATCCCAAGGAATAGAAGAATTAGTTAGAATCAATATTGATCATTAAGGAGTGTTTTCAATGAATATTTTATGGTTCACAGGTCGCAGATTTGATAACTTTTGCTCCACAACCCAATCCTCACTAGCCGCTGGAATGATTGAACAAGGCCATACTATGCATATTCTAAATCCAGATGAACAAGGAAGCCATTCTGGTAAGAAGTGGCAACACACAGGTTTCTCATTAAGTTCGATTCCAGGTTTACAAAGTCGTAAACTATCTAAAGAAATGAAGAGATGGATTCTCCAAAATGAGTTTGAAGAGAAAACCGTAGCGATTGTTGATTGGCGAGTTTTGAACCATATTCACGATGTACTTGAGAAAAAGAAAATACCATGGGTTTTGATGGACAGAAGCCCTCCAGCCGATCCGGGAATACTCTCACTTCTACAATGGCCTGCATGGAGGAGAAGTTGGAAACAAGTCGCTAAGAGTAACTATGCAGGCGGTTGTGTAGTATCACAACAACACAAAAAACTAGTAAATTCAAGGATAAAAATCCCTTCAAGTAAAATTCATATTCTTCCTGCGGGAGTTGACTTAGAATTATTTTCACCGGGTGATAAAGACGATACTTTGACTATGTTATATCATGGACGACTAGACAAACATCGCGGAATATTAGCTTTACCAATGCTTGCCATGAAAGCAATTCAATCTGGACTAAAGGTAAAATTACACTTGATAGGTGAAGGCGATTGTTTTGCACAACTCCAAGAATTAGGTCAGTTGCATGACTACATCAAAGTACAATCCAACTTAGAACAGTCCAAAGTGGCTGAAATTTTGTCTAAATCTCACATTGGGCTATTACCGATGCCAAATACCAATTTATGGTCGATAGCAAGTCCTCTGAAAAGAAGTGAGTATGCCGCATCAGGGATGCTTATCTTTGGAATAAATCATACAGGTCATACATTCTCTGGAAATGAAAACATGGATTGGATTAAATTGGTCGAGCAATATGATTTTCATGATGATGGGATTAGATGGATGAAAAGTTTAGATGCCACTAATTTAGAAAAAATGTCCAACTCAGCGAGGCTATTTGCTGAACAAAATCTTTCTTGGCAGCCATCGATTGATACTCTAATAAGGGCATTAAAATCTCAATTAAACTGATTATCATAGATCATTTTCCACTTTTTACTAACTTCTTCAACATTAAATTGTTTAGAGGCAGAAATCAAGTTTCCAGAATTAATTTCTTTCGACAATATCTCTTTAACTTTAGAAGTCCATTGTTCAATATTTTGATATTCTGCGATGTCTACTACACCAGGCAGCTCACTAATTTTATCACTCGCTAAACATGGTAGTCCACAGGCAAGGGCTTCCAGAATCGCAAGAGGTTGCCCCTCATATGCTGAAGGAACAATCAATAGAGAGGCTTTTCTTAGTAGTTCTAATTTCTCTTGTTCACTAATCCACCCCTTTGCATTTACCCAGTCATTATTGCTGTTATCTATTCCAGTCATCGATAATTTTAGCTCAGGAATTGATGGCAGTAAGCTTTCCCCTAATTTTATAGCAAAATTATGACCTTTGACCGGGTCATTTCTACCCATAAGCAGTAAGTGCATCTTATCTCTTTTAACACTGTGATCCGGAGTTATTTTAGGGTCAACTGGATTATAAATCACATTACAATAGCCAATATACGGTTGTAATTTTTCTTTCCAAGCACTATTCAAAACCACAATAACAGAGTTTGTCTGATTAATGAACTGGCGAATTTTAATGCTTCTTTTGGAATTGGTTGAAGATAACCAAGTTTCAAATTTCCCACTGTGAATATGTATGATACATGGGATGGATAACTTACTGGCTACTTTTACAAATCTCTCTTTCCTTTTCCAAGACCAATCTGCAGCAGTATGAACATGTACGAGGTCGACTAAATCTGGCTTTGTAGAGAGCATTCTATGAAACTTTTTCATCGCTTTTCTGTATGCAAACCATTTAGACAAAGGATCCCCCATCTTGTGGCTAGGCAATAATTCAGCCTTCCAGCCTTCAGGTGGATTCTCAGCTAAGATATGCATTACCTTAGACATGCCCCCAGGCGTATCACAAGGCCCGATATGAAGCACCCTTCGCATATACCTACCAACGGCTACGGGGTGAAGAGTATAGTGGTTAAAATAGGGTAAATTCAATTTATTTTAGGCAAGGAGTCAAAATTGGAAAGGTTTTGGCAGGGTTATGGTGTGGGCTCCGGTTATTGCAGAAGCGGTACTAGGGACACTAGCCTTCTTTCCTTTTCTCAAACACAGGTTATCTGTATCCAAGTGGCTAAAAAACCCGATGAAATATCCAAAAGAGACTCCTAGCGAGGCATTGATGATTCTTTTACCAATATGGAATGAATCAAAAATTATAAATCAGAAACTTGATAACTTGTCCAAAATAATTCCAATGGCATGTTCCTTGTTAGTAATTGATTCGGCATCGACTGATAATTCAGTTGATTTAGTCAAGAATTGGATTAAGATAAACGGTTCTAAATTCCAGTCTACTGAACTGATAGAAATGGAAGCTAGGCTAGGTAAAACAACTGCAGTTAACCAAGCGTTGAAACATTTAGAAGATTCTAATTTTGATGGCCTAATAATGATGACTGATGCTGATGCAACAATTTCCGAAGGTAGTATCGAGCGAATGTATGGTTGGTTCTCCGATCAAAGCATAGGTGCGGTTGGTGCTCGTGCCATTAGAAGTCAAAGTACAGGTGAGGAACAACAATATCGAAGCATGTTTGAAATGATTAGACAAGGAGAATCAAACTTGGATAGTACCCCATTTTTAGAAGGCTCTTGTATGATGTGGAGGTCAAAAACCCTCGATTTATCTCTTCTAGATACCAAATCAAATGCCGATGATGCTCAAATTGCTACAGCCATTAGAATGGGCGGGTTACGTAGTATCTTTGATGAGAGGTCTTCTTTCGAAGACGTAGCCCCTCCTACTATTGAAGGTCAAAGAAGGCAGAAGATAAGAAGAGGACAAGGTTTGCAAAGGTTACTGAAGTCTCAAAAAAACAATCCAAAGATGCTAGGTACGGGACGTTTTAGAAAAATTTTTACTATTCAGAACTATATGCATAATTATTCACCAATACTGGCATTTGGAGTTGGAATTTCAGCATTATCAAGATGGTTGATAGTTAGTTTAACAGGGATGCCCACAGGTCTAGATGCAGTAGTTCATGCCTCTTTGGGAGTTATTGAATTATTTTGTCTTACATCTTGGCTTTGTGTCAGGCAAGGGATTCGTTTACCATTACTAGGCAAGATAGGAACAATTTTGACAGGTCTAGAATATCTATTGATTGCCCGATATAATTCCCTTAGGGGTAAATCTTCTCATATGTGGGATCAACACACAGATACTAGGGAATTGATTTCAAAATCAAAATAAAAAAAGCCCCCCCGAAGACCGAAGTCCTCGGAGGGGCAGTTGCATTCCTCGGAATACATTAATTCATAACTTAAACTGTAAGTTCACTTCATTCCATTAGAATCTCAGACTGGGATAGTGTTACACCATCTCGGCTGTTCAGTATAGTAACTGAAACTTTACATGTAGCAACATCAGTTCCGCAACCACTTGTCATTAGGGTTACAGCTTCACCAACGTTCCAGTTCACAGTGTCAACAGTATCTGTTGACGAGTGGCATGTTTCATCACAGGTCTCTGAAGCAGCTTGACCAATGGCTATCTTAATGGTAATGGATGCCCAACCTAAGTCGGATCCTCCATCCATGGTCATAACAACTTCGTCAGCTCCTGCGCCATCAGCTCCACTAAAGGTGTATAGTGCTAAATCACCATCTGTGTTGCTTTCTGCTAGGTTAGCAGCCCATACATATAGCACACCGGCTAGTACAACAGTAATTGCAACCATCAAGATAGTAGCAATGACCGGGCTTACAGCTTCATCATTTCTTGTTTCGTTTTTCATATTTTTGTCCTCCATACCCGTTTCCGGGGGTAAGTTCACCACCGTCGGCGTCATATATAATGTTGATGCCAATAAAGGCCATGATTCGGACTAAAAACCGCGATACTGCGCGGTTATTCGAAAATTTTTTTTGTAGCACGGTAGTGGTGCGAACCATTTGTAAACTGAACAAAGGATGAAAAAATAACATTTAGAAATCTAGCCGAAGGCTATTGAGAAATTAAGGTGAACAGGGTGAGAGTAACGCAGAGGGGATGGGATGCACTCAACAGAACTTCTACAGCCCCGTTCGTTACTAACCAAGCACTCGCAGTTTATATTAATTATTGAACGATTTTCGCACATTTTGGCGTTTTACAGATAAGTAAGGTGTTTTTTTTATTTTCGAATATATGTTATTTTTATTCGATCGTCAAAATCTCGGGACCACCATTAGTAACGTATACCGTATGTTCAAACTGGCATATATTGCCACCATCTGCACATGCTAATACATGGTAAGTTTCCAAAAACCTGATACTGATGAGTTTTTTCACCAAAGCATTCCATTTGCTTTGCCTACTTGCTTCATCGGCCTCAGGGAAAGGTTTCTCGAGCATAGGAAATGCCCACCTTTCGGCAAATGGCAGTGTTGAGTATCTTTCTTCGAGATTCCTTGCAAGTTGCGCTCCAAGAGGTTTCAATTGACCCTTTGCTCTTGCTTTCCTTGATGTTGTTAGTCCAGTAAGTCTGTATATGTTGGAGGACTGAGAATCACCAAGATTCTTTATCATTCCAGATTGACCAGTAGTATTGAATGGTTCGATAGCATATACTGAACCTTCTTCAACCACTCCCTTGAATCCACGATTATCAGGGCCGCACGCATACGATGGTACAGAGACGCCAGCATGTAACTCCCAAGGTTTTAGTTGATGACCACATAGATTTCGTATTGGTTGGAAACCAGCATCAATAGATGGTTGTGCAGCAGCAGCACCGACTTTATGCCAAGGAGTTCCAGGATGTAACATTTCAACAGCAGCATCCCTTGCCTCTCTTGCGGCTTTGATTTGTTCAGTATGGTTATTTGAATTTCCAACCTCCATAGTCAATGCATTATCTCCTATATGACCCTTAATATGGACTCCATAATCGATTTTAACACAGTCACCTTTGCTCAAAGTCATGTCACCATCCCATTCTTGTACCGGTGAAACATTATGGTCAGTTGTAAAATGTGCAGCTAAATCGTTAACGGCTATTGTTCCAGGGAATGCTGGTTTACCACCATGGCGGTGTATGAACCGTTCAGCAGCTTCTATGATTTCATGGAATGTGGCACCAGGAACTATTTTCTCTTTCATTGCTTCCAATGTTCTACGAGCAACATGCCCGGCATCACGCCAATATTTTAGCGCATTTTCTTCATCCATGTCATCACGTCTGCCCGAGGTATCACGCCCTCTCTCATAATGCTTACCGAAAACCCATGCTTTTCCAAGTTATCTTTTTCAATTGATAAGATGGTGCTTCCATGCCCACCAGGACAAATTCCTTCCAAAATAAATTGAGAGTTAAGTCCCAATGTATTAGCGGCAATTAAAACATCATGACTTGGTTCAATTCCACTTTGATTTGCACTAGTAGCGGTTATTGGACCAACTATTTCCGCTAATGTTCTAGCAATTGGATTAGCAAATACTCTAATCGCAATCCTATCTCCTCCAATTCTTTGATCGAGGGTTTTTTTGGCATCTAATATCAATGTCAAACTACCTTGAGGAAATTCAGATAAAATAGATTTAGCAATCATAGGTATTTCTACTAACTCTTCAGCTTGTCTTACAGAGGCAACTCCAATACTTACTGGTTGATCTAATGGCCTATTTTTCAAAGTAAAAAGGGTATTGAGGCCTAATTTAGTAGGTAGGCAACCTAATCCTGGCAATGTAGAAGTTGGATAGGCCACAACTCCTCCGGCTGTTAAGTGGCGACATAACCTTTCAGAGATTTCAACCATAGTCTCACTTTTCATTATTCTCAATTGCCCATTCAGTCACATGTAGTTGTGCAACTTCTGCAGCAAGATCTTTATTCTCGGTTTTGACTAATAACTTTCCACTTGGATAGAGTGTTAAATCACATGGTCCAAAAAAAGTCCAACACAAACGATTTCTTATTCCAACCTCATACCCTGAAGATTCGATCAGATTACCAACAACATCCAAATCTATACTATTGATTCCATCAGGTACAATTTGCCATGCTGCTCGATTACCACAGAGTTCCATTACAAAACCATCACCCATAATGACACCTCAATAAATCACATAGGGGGCTTTGGGGGCTTATTTGATTTTGGCGGCCCTTTTGGCGGTTTTGAAGGTTTGGAGGATGGAGGTCCAGAAGGAGGGCTAGAAGGCTTAGCAGATGGTGGACCAGACGGAGGACCAGATGGTGGACCCGAAGGAGGGCTAGAAGGCTTAGCAGATGGTGGACCAGACGGAGGACCATTAGGAGGGCTAGAAGGCTTAGCAGATGGTGGACCATTAGGAGGACCAGATGGTGGACCCGAAGGGGGGCTAGATGGCTTAGCGGATGGTGGACCAGACGGAGGACTAGAAGGCTTAGCAGATGGGGGGCCGGACGGAGGACTAGAAGGCTTAGCAGATGGGGGGCTGGACGGAGGACCATTAGGAGGGCTAGAAGGTGTTGCAGGTGATTCTTCCAAAATCTCGGAATCAACCTCGACACTTTCCTTATTGATTGGTAAAGGAGGAGGAGAAGGTGCAGTAACCAAGGGCGTCTCATTAATTTCAACAACAAGTTCTTGTTCACTTGCATCCGTTTCAGTATGTTCCTGTGTACCAAGGGCTTTAGAGAATGATAAAAGATCAGAACTAGTAGTATTTTCCGCTTCTTCTTCAATTATTTGTGATTCATCTATTGGTTCAGGTTCCATTGAGGTGCTAGTGGGGACCAAACTTGTTAGTAAATCACTATCTTTTTGCCAAGGCGGAGTTCGAAGGTCATCATCATCGACAACAACCTCAGGTGCGCTACCAACTGAAATCTCAGTAGAACCACCGATGGCATTCTCTCCAAAATATGGAGTCATTTCTATTTCAGAAGAATCTATAATTCCTCTTTCCTCAGTATTTCCAAAAGCATCGAGGTCAGAGTTAAAGACATTTGAAAACATACCAGCGCCTATTGAGTTTTTCACGACTCTGCTTTTGCTAGCTTCAAAGGTGAAATCGGCATCATATGGGCCCAAATCTAACTCGACGTTATTAGAACGAATCATAAATGTCCAGTTCCCACTATCTAGTGGAAATTCAAAAGTAAAAGTTCTTGTCAAACCAGGTCCAATGGAAGATATACCTTCATTGGATTCAACCTTTGTTTTACCACTGGTCTGAATGAAAATATCCAATCCACCCATTGGTATCGATGCCTCATTTGAGATTTCAATGGAAACCAAAACGATATCTTGATCATCATCATCGATTTCCATTTTAGCCAATAATAAGCGGCTTTCTAATGGTGCAACTCTTTCAATATGGTCTTCTGACATACGCCCGTCCTATACACCTCTAGCAGCAGTAATACTTGAAATAAATGTTCAAATGAACGAAAATCATCTAAGTTTTTGTCTAGTTTCTAAAGGTAAAGACCAATCTACAGCAGCAACGGTATGATTCTTTTTATCCAGTGATGTACGATATTCAGAATCTTTAGAGCGAGCAGCAATTGCATCTCTTAAACCAAACCATAGAAGGCCTATTATTGGCAATAAATAGACTAGCTTACCAAATGCTCTAGAACCCCAATGATGTAATTCTAGTATGGTTCCATTATCGTGAACAATTGCGATTCTAAATGCTCTTTGACCTAGAGAGCGGCCGAAGTTTCTTCCAGTATATTTCCAATATAGCCAATGAGTTGTTAGAAGTATCATCCAATTACTGAAAAAGAAAATAATATATTGTAGTCCCCCATTGAATAGTTCGAGGTTTAGCAGATTACCTGTTAACTGAAATTTAGTAAAAAAGGATAATACAATTGAGATTAACATTACATCTAACATAAAGGCAGCAATTCTTTTCCAAACAGGAGCGATTAACATACCTTCAGGGGCACTTCCAAGAACTGCCTGGGCTAAAGTGCCCCCTCCTTGGTAAACCTCCACCACATCATCGGCCATGTTCAACGGTAGGGTAGATAGTTTGTCAATATACGCATCTAATCAGTTGATAAATGCCATGCTAGACATCCTCGTTCTTCGACCCAGTCCAACCAAGATTTCCATGTTGGTTCATGCTTTAATGTCGCTAAATGACCAATCACAATCAAACCGCGCTTCGCTCTAGTCAGTGCAACATTAAGACGCCGTTTATCCTTTAGAAATCCAATTTCGCCCTGTTCATTCGCTCTTACTGTAGAAAATACGATAATTTCCTTTTCTCGGCCTTGGTATCCATCAACACTTTTTATTTCCAGGCCGCTATATTTTTCGCCAGCCTCCCTTCCACCTGCCTGCTCAAATAGATCTGAAAGAACCCTAACTTGTCCATTATACGGAGTTATAACCCCAATATCAGTGGTTTGAACATCTCCAGTTTCTAATAAACCATCCACTACTGAAAGAACCTTGGCGGCCTCAGCAAAGTTAGATCTGCTACTTCCATCCTCATCTTTTTCCTCGGCTCCTTCAATGGGTATGAAGGCTACAGGATGATCCCAATCAGGCCACAAAAATCCTGCAGGGGGTGGTCTTTGCTGCTTAGTACACCCATCATCTAATTGATTTTCATAAAATCTAGCACTAGGGAATTCACGTATTGAGGGATGCATTCTATATTGGGTAGTCAACATCTGAGCAGGGATTCCACATTTGTTTAGGCGCTCGAATAGAGATTGGCCTAGCCCTCCGCTTTCAGCAGTATCGCTAATTACAGTGGGAGGTAATTGTTTGTGATCACCAACCAAAATCAATTGCCTACAACCTCTTGTTATTGGAACTAATGCACTTGGTTCACTCGCTTGTGTTGCTTCATCAATCAATACAATAGGAAATTTACGATTACCCAGAATCCGATGGCCTGAACCGATAGTAGTCGTACAAACGACATCAGCATTATCTAGTATAGAATTTACCATTTCATCTTCAATTCTTCTCATTTCTTTGAAATTATTCTTTATATCCTTGTGGGCTAAACCCTTTTCCTTGCCCCTTAATTTCGAAAGTCCTCTTCTAAGTTCATCGTTTTCTTCTCTAACGTAATCTAATTCGTCCTGTAAGGGGTGATTTTCTAATTGTGCATCCAAAGTGGCATCTCTTAGATTCTCCCTGACTTTGACTGGGCGCCCAATTCTTACTGCTTTTACACCTAAATCTAATAACCCTTCAAGTAAATTGTCGACAGCTACATTTGATTCAGCGCTTGCTAGAATCGGCCCAACATCTCTTTCTGCAAGTTGTCTTAAAAGGTGTACTGCAGTATGAGTTTTACCAGTCCCCGGCGGGCCTTGGATTAAAGTTAAACGCCTTTGTAAAGCCATTTGTACTGCATTGAGTTGTGAACTATTTAGGTTGTCCATCTTACTTGGGATGACTTTTTTCTTCTTACCTTTGATTTCAGGAGGGCGTTCAGCAGATGTTGCACAATCGTGCAGTGAACCCAATAATAAGTCACGAAGAGTAGTGCCTCCATCACCTTCAGTCGAATGAAAAGCGACTAGTGATTCATGCATTCTGTCATATGCAACACGATTAGCACCACGGTCAATCCTCCACCGGCCTTTCTTGACATCTTTTGGTTTTTCACCTACTACCACTCTTATCCTAGTTGGTCCGCGATCAAGAACAATGCCTTCATACACCTTTTCGCCCCATGGCTTTGCTCTTGAAATCAATACGATGTCACCATGTCCGAATCTATGGCTTGGCATTCGTGATTTATCCGATTGCTCAAAAACTAAAATCGGGTCTCCAAAAAAGCGCCCTTGAGTTCTAGCACCTAACTCAAATAGAGTCAATCCGGCAGAGATCAGTTTTTGTTTATTCCATTTTTTCCATCTTTCTTCAACCAAACTAGTTTCATCATCCAATTCGATTTTTATTAGTTTAGTGAATCTATTAAAATGGTCTTGGCCACGTTTCCAGATATATGGCATTTCATCATCAAGTGAAACTGATTTTTCAGGAATGTCCGAAAAAGAACTATTCATTATTCGAACAGAACCTTTCTTAGCCATATATTTCCCTCTTGGTGGCACTCCATGAAAATATTCATCAATGAAGTATATTTTGTCCGTGTGACCCTATCACTTAAACCCTCTTTGCGAAGCCCGTAAATTGGTGGGTTATATGTTTGGGTGGCGTAAGAAGGACTCATCGGATGATGAAAACCTATGTCCTTACTGTAATTCGCCAAACCCGTTGAAGGCTGAAAAATGCTCTCTTTGCTATTATGAATTAAATCGTTCAGCACGTGAACAACCTATGGCAGCACCATCATCTACCGATTCTGAAATAATGTCTGCATTGTTAAATGAAGACTTTGAAGAAGCGGAAGAAGATGAAGTAGTTGAAGCAATTTTAACTCTTGATGAGGTAACGGTTGAAGTTGACCAATTCGATATTACTCAAAACAAAGAAGAAGATTTCCAATATCTTGATAGTACAGGCCCCACACTATCTGAAATCAAAGATTACCAAACTCCAGATGAAGCGATATTAAGTAAATCGGATGCACCAAAGAAAGAAGTTGATTTCATAGTTCCAACAATAAATCCACTGGATGAGGTCTTAGAACCAGTTCATACCGGACAAGGGTCATTATTCTCGGTTTCTTCAAAGAACGATTTCGATCTTGATGAAATCAAACAATCCTCATTACATGAACCTGGAAATACAAATATGGATCCCCAAATTATCAATGAAGGGTCAGAAGACAAGCAGATAGATTTGGCATCATCTATCAATGAAGAAATCGAGCAGCAGCCAATTAGCACCCCCGAAATCCCCGATTTCCCCGAATCAACACCAGAGATTCCCGATATTCCTGAAACTTTAACAGAAATTCCCACTCCCGAAATCCCCGAAATCCCCGATGTACCCGCTGTAGAGCCAACCACTGGTACGCCGGAAATACCAGAAATACCCACTCCCGAAATCCCCGATATGCCCGCTGTAGAGCCAACCATTAGTACGCCGGAAATACCAGAAATACCCACTCCCGAAATCCCCGATATGCCCGCTGTAGAGCCAACCATTAGTACGCCGGAAATACCAGAAATACTAGAAAGCGAAATACAGCCAAAAGAATCTCCAGAAGACAATATAATTACTCAAACTAATTCGGCACCAATTCCTCAACATGATGGCAGAATATGGCCATGGCCGGCTAAACAGAGTTGGGATGATAGACAGGTTTACCGTGAAGTAGTTACAATGCTAGAACTTGTCAAGTCCGGTAAATTAGTTCAAACCGCTGAAACGTTGGACAAGTTGGGACCTCATTTGAGTATTAATCTCGAGATGCTTGCCCATATTGGTACAATTATGCGTTATCTTGGAAGAGAAGATCATTTACAATGGATGCTAAAAATGGCACAAACTGTATATCCTAATGACGAGAGGGTGTTAACAGCAATTAATCATTTATCGAACTAGAGGGATAGAATGTCACTTACTCCAATATTGAAAATCAACGATGAAATATCTTTGATTCCGGTCAATAAGTCGATATTATCTTCAGTGCTTGAGGCTTACCATGAAGACCCGGAGTCAGCACTTATCGCTTTACCTTGGTTAAATGGTAATGAAGATATACGTAATCAATTACGTGATATGTTATTCGATGTTGAATCACAAACATTTGCCGATCAATTGCATTTTTGGAGCATTATGGTTGGCGAGAAAAAAGAATTTGCAGGACTGATTGGACTAGGTGATGAGTTACAATTATTACATTCAAATTATAATTTGGGATACTGGGTAAGGTTAGGATTTCGCCGACAAAACATGGCCAATAAATGCGTCGATGAAATTTTATCATGGTTGAAATCAAGAAATGAGTTCTTCCGAATTGAGATAACAGTTCACCCTCATAACGAAGCTGGCCTTGCTACTGCGCAATCAATATGCAAGAAATGGAATGGGGAATTGGTCGAGGAATTTATCGGAATTGAAATCGGTAGCAGGACTGTACCACACCGTATCCATATCATTGATATCAAGCAGGAGTGAATTAATTGAATCACACATGGTTGACAATCGACTGTGATGATATTAGACATGTACCGAAAAACCAAGGACATCCAACTCGAAGTAAGTCAAGAAATTTGATTCCTTCGGAAGAGTTATCTCGGCAATTTATAGCTGGGATGAATGGATTTGAATGCTGGATGGATAAGCATGGATTCCCCATAACTTTGTTTGTAATTGCAGACATGTTTGAATCAAAGCCTTTTTCCAAATGGTTAGGTAAAATACTTTCTAAATATAAAGATAGAATTACAATTGGTTGTCATGGACTCACACATCGTTCATGGTCGGCTTGGCCAGAAGATAGTGAAGGATTTTTTCAATCATTGAGTCAAGCTAAAGGAATAATTCAGCAAAGAGTCGGAGATAACTGGAGGCCTTGGTTTAGAGCACCTGGGGGATATATCGCGCCTTGGATGGCTGATGTGATAGCGGAGTGTGGATTTACAGTCGATACTTCGATCAATCCTTCATGGCTTGTAAAGAAAAAAACGGGTAAAGGAAATAACTGGAAAAAAGTCCGGCAATCGATTGATGATAACAAAATAATCGAGAGAGAGTGGCTCAATAAGTGGAGTCTACCTGTTAATGGGCCAGCATTATCGATATTCCCCTTATCGATTATTTCTAAAATGGCTTGGAATAAATTACCACCCATTTTAACTGTTAAGCAAGCACTAACTGCTCCCGAAGATATTGCGTTCAAAATCTCTACAGTGTACTGGCACATACTAGACCACAATAGAGGGGATGGTAATTGGAAGCCCCCGCTTCCAAAGCATATATTTTCTCAAGATAATCAACAAAGTAATACTTAATCACTAAAAACCGTCAATTGAAGCACTACTCATGTTCAATGAAGTAGCATGGGATAAACCAACTCTATGGCATCAAGGCTTAAGTTCTGATAAACTGAATTATCTAGAGCGAACAATATCGGTTACATTTTTTGCAGGTTTGACTGCTTTGTGTGCGCAAATTGCATTTGCAGTTCCTTGGACGCCTGTGCCCTATACTTTCCAAACATTCGCAGTCTTAGCAACAGGTGTATACTTGAGAAGAAATGATGCATTTCTTTCAGGCTGTGTATACCTGCTCGCTGGAGCAATTGGCGCCCCGGTTTTTGCTAAAGGCGGAGACATGCTATTTGATAGTGGCAAATTGATTGCTAGTGGTGGATATTTGATATCTTTCCCGATTGCTTCTGCGCTTGTCGCTGAAGGATTAGATCGCTCAAGAAGTGCAGGTATTGCCGATTTCAAGGCTCAAATAACATGCTGGATATTAGCAATGATTCCAGTTTACATAATCGGCACCATATGGTTAGCAGAATCTTATGGGGTCGATTTAGCACAAGCATTTGAATGGGGCGTCGAGCCGTTCTTGATTTGGGACTTTGGCAAAATTCTAGTTATGGCTTTAATCACAACTAAACTATGGTCTTATTCCCAACCAGATTTGAAAAATTAGACACCCAAGTTAAACAAAACTCCGAAGTTAATGTTAACGCGTAACAAGTTGTCCAAAACATCACTCATAATATCCAGGAAGATAAAATTGTCAAAAAAGAAACTCCTCCTTAGAATAGATCCGAAATTACACGATGAGTTAAGAAAGTGGGCCGAAGATGACTTTCGCTCTATTAATGCACAGATAGAGTTTTTATTAAAAAAGGCCGTAGCAAACAATAGGCGAGATTCAAATGACTGAAGAAAATGATGATTTTTGGAGTCAAACCGATGGTAAAGACCGGAATATTATTCAAAATATAACTTATAATATTCAAGATAGTGCAATATCTGGAGACTTGAATGGTGCGGCTAAGCCAAATACAACAAAACAGCAAACTCCACCGCCAGCACAAATGAACATCACTGAAGAACTAACACAGCCGCAATATGACAATAACCAACAAGGAATGCCAACACAAAACGCACCTTCACAACAGTATTACACTAACCAACAACAAGGAGTACCGACTCAAATACATGGCCAACCGTCACCTATTCCTATCTCTCAAGGTATCGCAGTAGGTTATTATCCGCAAACCTCAGCGGTTACAGCGATTGTCCTCGCCGCATTATCATATGTCATGTGTGGGATACTTACTGCGATTCCAGCGGTGATAGTTGCAAAGGGTGCATTAGAGATTACAGATCAAAACCCTAACCATCCTGATGCTGGCACTGCTAAAGCAGCATTCATTCTTGGCTGGGTAAATATTGGACTTTTTATTGTGGCGGGGCTCTTTTGGAGCCTGATTATTGGTTTATCAGTTGCTTTCGGATGAATTATTAAGTAATCTCGAGGCAGTTATAAATCGTGATTTTATGAGTTCTAAAAAAACCCTATACTTCGCTTATGGCTCAAACCTAGATTTTGAAGATTGGTCTAAATGGTGTACTAAGAGTGACTCCGACCCTTCCGGACTTGTCGAGGTCGAATCTGCATTTCTCCCAGGATACCGCTTAAAATTTCATTATTACTCTGGTGGAAGAGAAGGTGGGGCAGCCGATATTGTTGAGTGTGAAGTTGGAAGTTTAGTTCCAGGAGTTCTATTTGAGTTAGATGATAGAACTGTTAAATTAATCGACCGCAAAGAAGGGGTAAAAAGTAAATCATATCAACGTAAAATCATCCATGTAATCACTTTAGATGGTAGAATTATCGAAGCGTTAACCTATGTGGTTTGCCAAGAAAGCGTTCAAAACAAATTCATAGAACCAACAGAAACTTATTCCAATTTAATTAGAAATGGTCTAGAAAAGCGCGGCCTTCCAACTGAGTTTTTGGAAGCAGCCATTAACAGTAAACCTTCTTCTGGTAAATTGAATCGAATTTTTGTATATGGGACTTTAATGAATGGTGAATCACGTCACTCTGTAATAATGAATTCGAATTTAGAGTTTGTAAATAGTGGATGCACCAAAGGTAGATTGATGCATATTTCGGACTACCCTGGACTTATTTCAGATCATAAATCAAAAGTATTCGGGGAATTATATCAATCTAAAGATGTATCCAATGTACTGGAACAAATTGACCAAATTGAAGGTTTCCATGGTTATGAATTTGACGATTCCCTATTCATTCGGATGATTTCCAAAATAAATGTACAAGGAAATCTTGTATGGGCATGGACTTATTTATTCAATGGCTCATATGGTAGCCAAATTCCATCAGGAGATTGGCGTGATAGAGATTAATTTTGGAAATCAAAATCGCTTATGTATGGCAAAAGGGCGTAACTCAAACCCTTCAGGCTTTCAACCACGCGAGTCTCAGGCTTCAGCGCTTTCATCAATACATTTCGAGTTTCTTGGCTAACTTTCATATCAAAACTTTCGAGTAATTCGAGAATTTTCCTTTGAAGCCTTCCTCCTGTTCGATCCCAATCCATTAAAACAGATATTACAGTTGAATCATCGATTTGATTACGAGTTCCATAGGTTTCGAATAGATAAGTGACAACTCTTTCAATACTCCATCCCCTATTTAAGACCTCAATTTTCCCTGTAAATCCTAAACTCTCAAGGGCAATTTTATCTCTTTTACCTTCAACTAGTACGGGGCAATTAAACTCACGATTACGCCGTCTTTCTTCGGCTATTGATTGACCCGCAACCATGAATCTTTTATTTGGATCACTTGAGCCCCCAAGGCGTCCTTTGGGATGCATTTAGTCACCCAGCTCTAGCTTTATAAATTCAGCAATCTGTGTAGCACCTTTACCTGTGATTCTGACTTTTTTCATACGAGATGTATGGCCACTAACAATTTCAATTGAGGTTTTCTCAACTTCAAATATGTTGGATAGAACATACACTAGAGCTTCATTGGCTTTACCATCTTTGGCTTGTGCCATTACAGCAATACTCAGTCTATTCCGCCAATCATTGAATCCAGTAATTCCAGTTCTTTTCGATGCTGGTTGGACTTCGATGTCGATTAATACCCCTCCATCTAGAGTTTTTTGTAGACAAGAATAAAATTCCATAACCGCACCTAACTATAGTTTAGATGTTCTTTCCATAAAGTGGGCTTATTTTAGACCCTCGGCTCGCTTGGATAAACCTAGGGGTTTTCCCCATCAAATTCAAAAAATAAGGGTACTGGGTGGAACTTTTATGTCAATTAATCAATCTTTTTGTTTGTGAATTTCAACAAATCCTTAAGGGGTATCAGTTCGGGGCTTAAACTGGTAAGACTATGCCTGCAGAAGACACCGTTTTTTCCGTCCTGTATGACAAATTTTTGTTTTGGGGCATCCTAGTAGGACTTTTCACCTTTAGTTGGTTGTTTTATGCAATTGCTAGATACCGCCAAAATGTTGAACCAGATACGACTCATTTAGACCACATAGTAGTAGGTTCATTTCCTGTAGAGCGGCATAATACTAAGATTGAAGTCCTATTCTACCTACTACCTACAATCATAGTTGTCTGGGTGACAATGTTGGCATTGTCTTCTAATTCGGCGGTATGGGTCATACCTGAAGAAGATGAATCATTTAACATGGAAATCATCGGCCAACAATGGTTTTGGGAATTCAATTATAAAGAAGAGCTCACTTGGCAAGATGACCCAAGAATCACAGGCATAGATGTCAGTTGGGGCCAAGACCTTATGGTTAAAGTAACCAGTAATGATGAAGCATCTAATGTGACAATATCATTAGATGGTGTAAGTACAGATTATTCACTTGATTTACAATTAGGGGTATTGACTATACCTTCTAGTTTTGATAGATTTATCTATTCTACAATAGAGGTGTCGGATTCAGCAGGTGTTGTCCTTCATACATGGAACCATATTCCGATAGGTCATGGATTGTCAACGGCTTCGGGGGAACATTTGATTGTACCATGTGATGAAGAAGTAGTATTATCTTTATTCTCTCATACTTCTGATTATAGTGAGATGAATAGCACATATTGGGGCGTACAACATTCTTTCTGGTTACCTGAATGGGGTGTTAAAGAAGATTTAGTCCCAGGTTTGGAAGGTGGAACACTGATGTGGTTCCTGCCAGATGATCCAGGAACATTCGACATCCGTTGCGCAGAATACTGTGGACTTCAGCATTCAAAGATGATTGGAAAGATTGATGTTGTTTCTCCAATTCTTGATGGAAAACAGATTAATTGTGACGTAGACAGCGGAATTCCAAAACCTGATGGAGGCGGCGACTGATGCGTAAACTGGCAATTGGAATTCTAGGATTAGTTCTTCTATCAATGTTAGCAGTGCCTCAATTCGATGCTGCACCATCGGGAATAGGGGCCATTGGAGACAATGGTTGTTCATGCCACGGAGGATCATCTCCTGATACTACAGTGACAGTGACTGGACTTCCTACAGAATTCAATGCCAGTGAAACATATGCATTCACCGTTACCGTAACAAATGATGTAATGACTTTGTATAATGATGGGAGTACTGAAGGTGATGACCCATGGAATGGTCGTTCTGGAGGATTTAGAATACTTGCCTCCAAGGGTTCGGTTACTTCTGTAGACCCAACTCTAAGCCATGAGATGGATGGGGGTTTGACTCACACTACCGAAGGTAATGCATACCGAACATGGGACTTTGAGTGGGTCGCACCAGCGGACGACTCAGTCTTTACCGAATTTACTATTTACGCAAATGCAGTAAATGGTGGAGATGGATTTAATGGAGATATGTGGAATCAGTATGAAACTACTATTGGAGGAATGAATGCAGGACAAATGGCACCTAGTGTCAGAGCACTTGTCCTTCTACTCACTGCCGTTGCTCTCGCATTGGGACTTATACTGCTTGGCGTTATTTGGGTATACTATTCACGTTCACCAGAGTCTTTCTCAATCAGTAACTTTTGGTCTTATCTCAAACCTTGGTTGACTACAACAGATCACAAAGAAGTTGGAATTTTGTATTTCCTATATGGTTTTATATTCTTCCTAGTTGGTGGATTCCTTGCATTGCTATTTAGAATACAACTTTCGATTCCAGAAAATACATTCCTAACTCAGACAGAGTACAACTCTTTCTTTACTCTACACGGAACTACAATGATCTTCCTTGCTGCTATGCCAATGATTGCCGGTTTCATGAACTACGTACTTCCATTGCAGATAGGTGCTAAAGATCTAGCATTCCCGAGAATTAATGCGATGGGTCTCTGGTTACTTGTATTCTCTAGTCCATTGATTTACACAGGTATCTGGAGTGGAGAAGCATCAGACATCACATGGGTTATGTACCCTCCATATTCTTCACTAACCGAATCTAATCTTGGAGAAAGCATGGCACAGTATGGTTCTAATTTAGGAACTACAGCCTTCCTTTCAGGTATGATCATGTTGGGTGCGTCATCAACATTAGGTGGTGTAAATTTCATTACTACTGTTTTTACAATGCGGGCACCAGGCGTAACGTGGATGAAAATGCCACTATTTGCATGGTCTGTATTCGTAAGCGTATTCATGCTCTACATGTCTTTACCAGCATTGATAATTGGACTTGTATTCCTGTTATTTGATCATACGATAGGAACGGTATTCTTTACCAGTGGAGGTGATGGATTACTATTCCAGCACTTGTTCTGGTTCTTTGGCCACCCTGAAGTATATGTCGTGATAATACCTGCCTTTGGCATAGTATCAGAGGTACTTGCTACGAGTGCTCGTCGATCTATTTTCGGCTATAAGTCAATGGTATTTGCTATGGCAGGAATTGGAGTTGTTGGATTCATTGTTTGGGGTCATCACATGCTTACATCTGGTATGGATGCCTTTTGGCGTGCAGCATTTATGATTACAACGATGGCTGTTGCGATTCCTACGGGTGCAAAGATATTCAATTGGTTAGCGACTTTATGGGGTGGAAGCCTTGTGATGAAAACTCATACATTGTGGTCTCTAGGTTTCCTTGTAACCTTTACACTAGGAGGTATTTCCGGAATGTTCTTCCCAGTAGCAGGTCTTGATGTACATTTCCATGATTCATACTTTGTTGTAGCGCATTTCCACTATGTATTCATTGGAGGAACTGTCTTTGCCTTATTCTCAGGAATATATTACTGGTATCCAAAGGTTACAGGACGTAAATTAAATGAAACACTAGGGCTTTGGCATTTCTTGATAGGTTTTGCATCATATAATGCTGCATTCTGGCCTATGCACGCACTTGGAATAATGGGTATGCCCCGTAGAACCCATACTTATACGATGGAGAGCGGTTTTGCAGAGTATAATATGGCAGTGACAATATTTGCCTTTATCTTTGGAATAAGTCAACTATTACTGGCTTGGAATATATTCCAAGCCAAGCGTAATGGCGAGCCAGTTGGTAAAGATCCATGGGGCGGATGGTCTCTAGAGTGGTCTACTACCTCACCTCCACCTACTCCTTCATTCCATGACATACCTACACAGGGTGACATGAATGAATTATATGGCCACCATTCAGAAAAGGGATCACTTACTGATAAATTGTGGACAGGTAAATCAAAGGGGGTTGAAGAATGAGTTCCCATAACAACCATGTAGAAAGTTCGATATGGATGCGAGCTGTATTGATGGGTGGCCTGTTCTTAGTAATCGGAATAATTGCTTTTGCAGTACTCGGAGTCGGAATTGCAAATCAAAAGCATGATACATATGATGATGCTAAAAGCGCCTATTATGAGGCAATTGACGACCCGCTAGCAACTCAAGAAGAAATAAAACATCTTCATGATGCTGAAGAAGAAGCACACATATCTTTCCTAACTTACAGAGTTTCAGGATTGACAATTCTTATAATGACTTTTATCTATGCATCCTTTTTGGGAATTGGTGGTTTTGCAAATGCATTACGAAGCAATGATGAGCATGGGTATGATGACCATGGTGATGATGATCATCATGAAGAACACCATGGTTCTTCATCTCCTATCACTTTCGCATTCGGTGTTATGATTTTCTTGATGGGATTCCCTAAGTTCGTAATTGCCTGTAAAGCCTTGATGTCCCAAGGAGGAGAATTTGTCTTTGGAGATATAGCATTGAGTTTCGTAGGTTTGACAATCATAATGTTTGCAGTTGCCAACTGGTGGAGAGAGGACTTACCATTTATTGGACATGGAGAACAGATAGCAACTTCAGCACCATTTGCAGGTGAGCATATTAGAAAAGCAGGTCTTTGGGTATTTATAATGTCTGAGATAATGGTATTTGCAACATTCTTCTCATCATATCTCCGAGTACGTACAGAATGGTGTACCGATTGGGCAATCGAAGCATCTGAAAAGGGCGATGCTTGTTATGGCGTGCCAGAAGGAACTGTAACCACAGCATCCGACTTACTGCGTTATGACTTCGCGACTTTACTACCTGGTGCAATAAACACATTTGCTTTGATTATATCGTCTTATACAATAGTACTTGCACTTAAGACTGCTAAAGATAAGAATTGGCAAGCACCGACAAACTTCATGCGTTTCGTTCTCCCCAATAAGAAGATGGCAATTAGAAATTATTTGATTGCAACACTGATTCTAGGATCCTTGTTCATCGTCTTGAAATTAGTCGAATGGAGCCATTTAGTTGCAGAAGGATTTGATGTTGGAACAGTTCAAGGATCGATATTCTATGTTGCAACAGGAGCACACGGACTTCACGTATTCGCAGGTCTTTTGATTATGCTCTACCTCGTATTCAAAGCAGACACCGTCGGCTTTGATGAAGAGAATGGTCAAGGAATCGAATATTTCGGATTATATTGGCACTTTGTTGATTTAGCTTGGGTCGTAATATTCCCAGCATTCTATTTGTATTGAGGTGATTATATGGGTGAACATGCAACATCAGGAATAGAAAAATGGCTTTTAGACAAAACGGGCAGAGATATCTATTTTTGGAATTTCTTAGTATTGATGTTTTTCACATTATTCGAAGTAGGTGCTGTATTCTTCGATAAAATACCTGGAACACAAATAAAGATTACTAGATTGATGGTCTGGGCAGTACTTATTGTAGTTGGAATCATCAAAGGATACGGTATTGCAGCTTATTTTATGCACTTGAAAGGCGATCCTCAAATTTATACTAGAACCGCTTTATTTCCAGTCTTATTTGTTTTACTGATGCTCTGGGGAATCGGACTTTCAAATCCTGAAGCAGTTACTGAACTACCATCATGGTGTACACCCGACTGGGATTATGCAACACGGTGATTGTAAGAACATCATTTTAAACCACCGATTCACCCAACCAAATATGAACGTTAAGCCACTCATAGCAGGGATGCTGATAACAATCTTATTAGTTTCCATAGTTCCTTCAACTACCGCTTACATAGGACATCAAGTATCGAGAGGTGAAGTTCCAGATTTCACTCTTATTGACCAGGATGGCAATAATGTTAGCCTCTATCAAACCAAGGGCAGCATCCTAGTAGTCGGTTTTATTTTCACTAGATGCCCCGATGTTTGTCCAATAATTACCCAGTCATTAAAATCGGTTGAAATGGGTCTTTCAGATGAATACCGTGAACATGTTGAATTCATGTCTGTAAGTTTAGACCCAAGGTATGACACTCCTGAGATGCTGAAGCAATATACTGAATTTCATGAAGTCAATTGGTCTCACTTAACAGGTGATTATGAAACGATGAAACAAGTTTGGTACAACTTTGGAATGGATGCCACAGAGATCCCAATTGAACAAGAAAGTACAGATGACGATATTGACCCAACTCTAATGTTTGTTGATGGGGATGGTAATGTCACAGAATTGATGTTTATGCCAACTGCTTGGACATTAACCAATATTATCGGTGATCAATCTAATTGGTCAGTTAACTATTCCTCTCATCCTGAATGGGGCCATATGATTACAGGAATCAACTCTTTTGATTCTCCATCCGATTGGTCATGGTATTGGAAATTTATGGTTTATAATGAAACATCATCATCATGGGCGGAATCGGATAAGGGTATTGATTTCATCAATGCTAATGAAGACCCCAATATTGCATATTTAGCTTCCAACGCTGATGAAAGTTTACTTTCTACTCCCGATCTTGAATCACCAAGTATTAACATCATTTACCCAGATAATAGTACTGAATTAAGAACAGTGACAGAATTTACTGGCTGGGATTTGACCATCGGTGCATTAGATGGTGCAGGTATTAATTTTTCAGCAACAAAAGACCCACAATGGGGCCATTACCTAAATTCCGTTAACGATGAAGACCCAGCCATTGATAACAATTCATGGTATTGGGAAGTTAATGTTTGGAATAATTCATCAATGCAATGGGAACTATCTCAACTTGGTTTAGATTCAATTATCGATCCTACTTACATTTCATTATCACCTAATGGTACAAATGTATCTCAAATACCAATACCTGGTGAATTAGATACATCAGTAAATGTACAAGATGGCCAAGTATGTAATGGCCATGGATGGGAAATGGGTTCTGGTTCTAGTAAACATTGTATGTGTGATAGTGGCTATAATTGGCCTGAAGATACTATTCTGTCATGTATTGAAGTTGAAGGCGAAGATAATTATACAGTTGGACATATAACAAATACTTTGATTCTAGACAAAGATAGCAAGCCAAAAATAATTCATTCCGGATATAGTTGGAATTCTCAAGATTTCATTTCTGATGTTGAAGATATCGTAGAGGATGAAGGTTTAGTCGGAGAAGATAGTGATGGGATTTCAGGCTTAACCTTTGGAGTCGCATTTATTTCTCTAGGACTTGCAGCAGTCGCTATAAATGTGCGCAGCACGTCGAATAGGGATGAAGATTAACTTTTCCAATAAGGGCAAAAGACATGATAGAGGAACTTCTCGGATGGTACAGTGCAGAGATCGCATAGCTCGGTATTGCGGTGGACTTGAAATCCACTGTCTTTTAGACTCGGGGGTTCGAATCCCTCTCTCTGCGCCATTTTACTTTATTTGTGTATCAATCGCTAAAATTGATAGAAGGGTTATCAAAGTAAAGCCTCTCTTGCTTTAATATGCGAAGAGGTGTGTTGGCGGTATACCTTCTTTCTTTGATGACTTTAGCGGGTTGTTTAGGCCCTGAAACAGCATCTTGGGGTTCTGATGGAATCGATGTTGATTTTTCTTATGAGGATACTACGATCAATACCAAACTTGGTGGCACTTCAGTGGATTATGAAGGAATACAACCAATTGGCTGTGAACCAGGTGATTCTGCATCCTTATCTAAAGACCTAAGTTATCCTATCTCATTCACAGGTTATCTTGGAGCCAGCAATTTATATGACTCACATGACCCTGTAAATGGTGCATCAGGATTAGATTTAGCAGTAACAACTTCTGTTGCTATTAAATCAGTACCTTTTAGTGATGCTGAGAAGATTGTTGACGGTGAAGGGCCACGTATTGATTTGAAGGATTGGCATATACCATTAGATCCTCAAACTAGGGCAGGGACCGTTGATTTAGATGAAATCGATTCTGAAACTGAAGATTATTGGTATATATTAGGTTTGATTCCAACAACTTCCAATATTCAAGATGGGATGCGCTCATTGAATGAATGGCATCAACCAGTTATCATCGAAGGATATCTAATAAGCCCTTATGTAATAAATGGTAAAACAAATTCATTGGGATATTATAAATCTGGAAATAGTTCATACAGCCATAGCGTTGACTCCGATTGTAACTTGAATGTGGGAATGAACCATAAGCAATCACTATATGTTTTGGTGGAAAAAATTATTCTTGAGGATTCAGTAGTAACCGGTGATGGAGAATCAAAAGATGAATGGAAGTATGGAGATGTTCCATTTTTTGGTAGAGCTGGATTCATTCTATTTTTCTTAGTTGTTGGAATTGGAGGTGGATTCGGTCTGTTCATACTTTCACAATTATTTGTGATTCAAGGCGCAAAGTCTACAATGAAGACATTACTTGGTAAAGAGGGAATCGCTAAAATAAAGAAGGTTGCAACGGATTTACGCAGATCTAAAGCGACGGGTATGTTATCTCCTAAAGAAAGGCAAAGGGAAATTGAAAAGGAAGAAAAGCAGGAGATGAAAGCGAATAAGTCAAAGCCGAGTTCATCAAAATCAAAAAAAGATGATTCAATATCTGGTTTTGACTTGGACAGCGTACTTTCATCAGGACCTTCAACAGGTATCACATCCGAATTCGGTGATGGAAAACCGTCAGTAGTTGCCACGGCCGAATCCATTGAAATGGACCGCGAAACCGAAGTAAAAACTTATTCAGAACCGGAATTTGAAAATAAAGAGGAGTATCAACCAAAATGGAAACCTCCAGCCAAAGATAGTTTTCAAAACAACCGTTCCAATAATGTAGTTTCTGAGGCACCGAGAGTCGAAAAAAGAGAACATTTCTCTAGCATACCTTCTGAGAGTCCTGCTAGTTCATCAGCACCTGTAAAGAAGAAAACTGTTAGAAAGCGTAAGAGTGCAAAACCCTCAAAGCCAGAACCAAAGCCAGAACCAGAACCAGAGCCTGAAAGAAACAGCTTTGGTGAAGAGGATGATTTCTCAAACTTCTCTATGTGATTAATAATAAATCTTCACTGCTGAAGGGATTACTTCCATATTTACTGGAGTTGAACCGATATTTTCACCATCGATATTTATTGCAGTAGGCTCTGGAGTTTCAATTTTTAAATGTTTGAATCTATGATATACTACTTTTGGATGGAATACATGGCGACCTTCTTTTTTAAGCAGTCCAAATGCCTTAAGAATATCTCTACGAGTCATCTTTTTCAATATCCCAATATCCATCAAACCATCATCCAGAGAGGCACCAGGGGCAAGAGGTAATAGTGAACCACCTGTTTGACTATTTTGAACTAGAAATAGCGTATAATCACCTTCCATCTCATGGCCATCCAAATGTAGTGTGGCACTCCTACGGTTATTTGCCATAATGGCCATTAGAATTCCTACATCATAACGAATACTCCCCATCCAACGCATCTTTTCTGCTTTAATAGTTGAATCAACTCCTAAACCCCAAGTAAGCAAATTATGGCTATATCTAATCATTTTTCCTTTTGTACTGCCAGGTAAACCTTCAATGAGTTCAACCTTTGCTAGGTCTAAATTTTGAGTAGTTCCTTTAAGTATTCTTGCAATCGCATCATTCAGATCTTTAATCTTTAAATCATTGGCTTGGGAGTTTCCAGTTCCTGCTGGAATTAAACCAAATTTCATTTGTGGTTTTTTCGATGACTGCCTCATCCAACCAGTGATTGCTTCAGAAAGACTTCCATCACCCCCAACAACCGCTATTGAATCACCTTCCTCAATTTCTAATGATGAAGCTATTTCGATTAAGTGCCCTGAGAATTCAGAAATATACATTTCCACAATAACATCTGAATCTTCCAATAGTAGTTTTGCTTTATCAGCGATAAGTTGACCTTTTTTCTTGCCTGAATAAGGATTTACTAGTAGGTGAATACGTGTAGGTTTTTCTCCTTCAACCTTATCCAAAGTGAATACCTCTGTCGGCTTTGGGCGGTGAAAACCTTTTCTTTTCTTACTGGTTAAATCTGCTTCAAAATGAATTTCTAAAGGATTATTTGAGTAATTGGATGGGCTATCGCCTTTAGATGCCATGGATAGCGACATTTACCCCACTGCATGAAGTCTTCCCTAAAATATAGGGTAAAGCAAGAACTCATCAATAGAAAGCACTTCGCCTTAACTAGAGGGTCAAGATGGAGTGGACACAGTTACAAGTCGATTTCATGAACAGGGCTATTAAAGTCGCTGAACGCGGAAGGGGTAAAGTATCTCCAAATCCTCTTGTTGGTTGTGTATTGGTCAAGGATGATGTGATCATCGCAGAAGGATGGCACGACCATCTTGGTGGATTACATGCAGAGCAGATGGCAATTCACGATGCAGAGGTCAATGGACATTCACCAAATGGGTCAACTGCTTATGTGACTTTAGAGCCATGCAACCATTTTGGTAGAACCCCACCATGTACTGAAGCATTAATGTGGGCAGGAGTAAAAGAAGTAATCATCGCGCATGAAGATTCTAATCCAACGGTAAGAGGTGCTGGAATACAGGCTCTTATCGCTGCAGGAATAACAGTAAGTCAAGGATTACAGAAATTAGAAGCGGCAAAGCAAATGCACTCATTCCTACATTGGTGTAAGCATAGGCGTCCATTAGTAACAGTAAAATTAGCAGTAGATACTAATGGTTCAGTCGATGATAGAAGTGATGAGGCGAAAAGGTTCACCTCTGAAGAGTGCCTTGACAAGGTACATGAATTACGTAGGGAATGCGATGCGATTCTAGTAGGGGTAAATACGGTAATTCGTGACAACCCATCATTGACAATAAGGCGAGTTAAAAGCGATAGACAACCATTACGTATCGTGATTGATCCAAACCAAAGAATTCCAAAACCTGCAAAACTATTGAACGATGGTTTAGAGACATTGGTAATGGGTGATGAATTTAGATCTCTCTCAGCATTACTGAATTTATTAGGTGATAAGGAAGTGCAACATCTGCTGGTTGAAGGTGGCCCAACCACAATTACACACTTCTTAGAGCAAGGATTAGTAGATCAATTCTATCTTGTTCAAAGTTTGCATAACCATCAACAACCAGTGCCCTCAAATATTGATTCTAAACGCCTTATTGATTTTGGGCTAAAACATGTTTCAACCGAAAACTGGGGCGAGGAAACAGTATCTATTTGGAATCGTAAATGATTGACACTGTTCGAACGATACTGATGTAATCTTGACCACCTTAATCGGTGATTCTAACTCATGGGTTCTATATATGTTTAAATAAATATTATTATAAGTATCTAATTATCCATCATTTGCTTTCTGTTAACGTTACTCAAATGATAGCCTCAACCCTGTAAAGTGGAGATTCAGATGAATCATCTAAACTTTTCCGAATCAATTTATTGCTGCTTTGGCTTTCTTTCGATTTCGATTCCACTTCTTGATTCGCGGAAGTTGCCATTTAATTATGCCCGTCCAGAACACAATACCCAGTACAACAGTCCCCATGGCCATCGTGACCCAGGGAGTGCCATCCCAGAAATTGATATCATTATTGAAAGTAATTGCTCCGAAATAAATTGAAAAGCAAAACCCAAAAATTAGATGTATCCAGCGAAGAATTGTATTCCAATTCCTTGCCATATTTATTCCTCTTTCGAACTATCTTGGTATTCTTTCAATTTTGCTTCATATTCTTCTTTGGAAAGACCATGCCACCCTTTACACATCCCAGTTGGTGATCTTCCGCATCCGCATTTACTCATAATTTTTCATCTCCTCTACCCTTCGCATTCCACTTAGGTATTAAGAACGGGGAGTTCCAATTTTTGAACTATAGTATCGTGGGTGATACTTGCGAGTTGATATAGGTTTGATACTTGGTCGCATCATGCAACCAGCCGTGCAACAGAAGCCCACATGTTTGAAATCAGCGGGAAAAAACTTCGTCGAGATGCTTGGCAAATCATATGTATTGGATATTCTCTACTTTATGTTCAATAATAAAGAACCGGTTCGATTCAATCATCTCAAACGTGAGTTGTCGATTACTGCAACGACATTAAGCCGGAGATTAGAAGAATTTGTCGAGGCAGGGCTCGTTTCGAGGGAAGTATTCGCAGAAGTTCCAGCACGGGTCGAGTATTCATGCTCAAAGAAAGGGCGTACAATTGGACCGGTTCTAAAGCAACTGTTTGACTGGGTTGAAGAACATAATTCCTAGGTTTTCAACGATAGGCAGCGTACTGGCCGGCTGAACACCCATTGTCCTCCCCCATAATGTCTTGATGGGTTTGAAAGAACCTTGCGACTTCATGGAAACGATATGTCGCTTGATTGTATTCTGTTAGGATTCAAAGTGATTTATCTGCTCGATTTAGCACCCATTCAAACATTGATTCAAGACTGGGATGAAGTGATATTGCATCTTTGGTAAGCGTATATTCGACTGTAGCCGGAACGGTTGCATAAGCAGTACGGGTGACCAACCCATTGGCTTCAAGTTCGCTCAATCGTCTTGCAACAGTTGTAGAGGACGAGTCAACCCTCTTTTTTATTTCAGAAAAACGCATTGGCGTAGGATCACAATTCATGATGTAGAGAATATTGAGCATCTTAGATTTTGAAAGTAAAACCAGTAAATCATCGACACGATCTCGTGCTGATTCACACATCGATTCCATTCGGTGTGATTGTTCTTTGGACATAGTACTTACTGGTACCATTTTGTTATTAAGAAACAGGTTACAACATTGTTACAAGAGAACATCAACGCCACTTTTCGGTTTATGTACGGGAGTACTTAGCCGGGGTTATGATGGCACATCCAAACGGCAAAACAATGAACAGCATCGGTTTCTCAAAATACGGCAAACCCACCCAATTGAAGAAAACATGTGCGGCTTATCCTTACGGTTTTGATGCATCAAACAACATCGTGATCAAAGTTCACGCATCGGCCATCAATCCGGTCGACAAAGCTCTGCTCTCGGGCGACCTGAAGATGTTTCGACCCGTTGCAGCCTTTCCTCACGTCATTTGCTACGATGTTGCCGGTGTTGTTGAAGAAGCAGACCTTGAAGGGAAATTCGCCGTAGGCCAAACCGTATTTGCTCGTCTTTTTGGAAACGAAAATGATGGAAATAAAACCCCATGGTACAGAGGCGCAATGGCGGAGTACTGCGTTGCAGACACGGCCAATGTAGTGATGAAGCCAGAGAACCTTACGTTTGAGGAAGCAGCATCGATTCCGCTTGTTGGTATGACTGCACTCCAAGTGCTCAAATCCTCCGGGCTCAAAGAAGGTGGTTCCATCTTTATCTCAGGAGGAGCCGGAGGTGTTGGTACAATGGCTATTCAATTAGCAAAGCACGTGTTCAAGGCTAGCCTAGTTGTCACTACAGCATCCAAGGGTGAGAAAGAAAGATTGTGCAAAAGTCTTGGAGCAGATGTAGTTCTTGATTACAAGAACACGCAGTTCGACGAAATCTATGGTGATAGCAACGCTGAGAAATTTGACGTATGTATCGACACTACGGCGGAAAGTCTTCAGATGTCTAAGATTGTCAAAAAGGGTGGACAAATTGTGACCATTGCAGGGATGCCAACCCTCGAGGAAATACGCCGAATAGGTGGGACGGCCTGGATTCTCAAACTCTTCTTGAAGCGGAAGGTAAAGCGGAAGGAATACAAAGCCGCTCAATCTATGAACGCTAACTGGACCTACCTTTTCCTTTCACCAAGTCATGAGGATCTCTCAACGCTTGCAAATCATCTCGAAAGCGGTGTGATTAAGCCTGTGCTCGACGGTGTTTGGGACTTCCATTCCGAAGATTCTGAAGATGGTTGGCAGGGGGCGTTCAATCGCTCTTTCTCTGGTCGCGCAAAGGGCAAATGTGTGGTAAAAATTGCATCCTAAGCATCCTCTGAACAGATTGTGATGCCCTCTCTATACCCTACGCCTGTCGCTTGGGTAGCGAACAAACAGACCCACTGCAATCCCTTACAACTGATAATTGGTGTTGAATGGGTAATCGGATGGACCCATGCAACCTATCCGAATTGATTTGTTGATGCTTGAAACGACATCAGTTAGG